>Ga0157372_10001615_pt1 | contig 24488 bp, 22 predicted proteins | sample C55metaG_FD_115307 | JGI IMG/M metagenome (GOLD analysis project Ga0157372, IMG submission 115307) | Corn rhizosphere microbial communities from Kellogg Biological Station, Michigan, USA - C5-5 metaG | ecosystem: Host-associated > Plants > Roots > Rhizosphere > Soil | place: USA: Michigan...
ATCAAAGCAGGCGTCAGCAAACTCCGAAACTCCGCATCCACCTCGGCCAGCCGCGACGCAAATGGTAACAAAACATGGTCTTTAACTTGCGCAAATGGCCGAATCGCAGCTTCCGAATAACCCTCCCAACTATGATGAAAATATAAAGCGGCCCCATGATCGATCAACCACAGTTCTTTGTTCCAAAACAGCATATTCGTATTCCGTACCGTCCGGTCCACATTCGTCAGCAGGCAATCCAGCCAGACTATCTTCGATGCCAGCAACGCATCCACCCGGTTAACCACCGGGTCGAATGTGATCGACCCCTGCAAATAATGCAGTCCCAGATTCAGCCCCACGCTCGCCTTCAGCAGGTCCTGGATCTCCTCGTCCGGCTCGCTGCGCCCAAAGGCCGCATCCAGCTGCGCAAACACGATCTCCGGCACCCGCAATCCCAACAGCCGCGCGATCTGCCCGCCGATCAGCTCCGCAACCAGCGACTTCACCCCCTGACCGGCACCCCGGAATTTCAAAACATACAGGAACTCATCATCCGCCTCCGCGATCGCGGGCAGCGACCCACCCTCCCGCAACGGGGTCACATAGCGCGTCACCGCAACCGTCCTCAATTCAGGAATAACGTTGCTCATATCGAGGCGGCAAGATAAGAAAACCTCCCCAATCCCCGAGTCCCCCGTTTAGCCGAATTCTTCTACTTTTGCCCCATGGAATTTCTCGACGTCGCACTGGAAAACATCAAATTCACCCTACAAAAAAACCAACGCCTCGCCATCGCCGGCGAGACCGGTTCCGGCAAAAGCACCCTCCTGAAGATCATCGCCGGCCTCGCCGCCCCAAAGCCCGCCGCCGCAAACACGCCCCTTGCAAGGCAAGGCGCAGTCTTCCTGGAAGGCGAAAAAGTCCTCCCCCCGCAAGAACGACTCATCCCCGGCCAACCCGGCATCGCCTACCTCTCCCAACACTTCGAACTCTGGCACAACTACCGCGTCGCCGAGGTCCTCGACTACAACAACGACCTCGAATCCGCAGACGCCGCAACTCTTTACCACCTTTGCCACATCGATCACCTCCTGGGCCGCCGCACCGACCAACTCTCCGGCGGCGAACGCCAGCGCATTGCCCTCGCCCGGCTTCTCGTCCGTCCGCCCCGCCTCCTGCTGCTGGACGAACCCTTCAGCAACCTGGATATGATCCACAAACGCACTCTCAAAACGGTCCTAAAGAACATCGCCGCCAAATTCAACATCACCACCATCCTCGTCTCCCACGATCCCTATGACACTCTCACCTGGGCGGACAAAATAATCGTTCTAAAAGACAGCCGCATCGCCCAGCAAGGCCCACCCCGCGAAGTCTACGAAAAGCCCATAAATGAATACGTAGCCGGCATCCTCGGCGATTACACCCTCGCCAACGGCCATTTTATCCGCCCCGAAGCCCAAACAGCCTTCTTTTTTTCCACACATCCCTAAATCCGGCCGCACAGCGCGCCCGTTCCCTACCTTCGCGGGCACCCGCGGGAACCGATCCCCCGGCCGTAATAAAATCACACAAACTAGAATCACCATGAGAAATGTCTTCGGCCTCCTGGCCCTGGCCGCTGCCTTGTTCACCCAACAGGCAAGCCAGGCCCAATCTGCCACCCCGGCAACCAACTATGATCCCCACGATGCCTTCGCCCCACTGTTCTACCCCGCCTATGGTGACGACGTTCGCACCGCGGCCGGCACCCCCGGTCCAAAATATTGGCAAAACAGCGCCGACTATAAGATCGACGCCAGCCTCGACGCCGAAACCCACGGCATCACCGGTACCGTCGTCATCACGTACAAAAATAACAGCCCCATCGACCTGCCCTTCGTCTGGCTCCAGCTCGATCAGAACATCTATAACCTCAAATCCCGCGGCGTAGCCATCACCGATCTCTCCGGCGGCCGCTGGGCCAACCGCGACCAATTCGACGGCGGCTATACCCTCGAGTCAGTCGAGATACTCAACGCCGCCACAGGCGCTTCCGCCGGAAAGGGAACAAAAGCCGACTACCTCGTCACCGACACCCGGATGCAGGTAAAGCTCCCCACTCCCCTGAAGTCAAACGCAACCCTCAAATTAAAGATCGCCTACAAATTCATCGTCCCGCAATACGGTACCGACCGCTGCGGCCGCCTCGAAACAAAGAACGGCTGGGTCTATGACATCGCCCAGTGGTACCCCCGGATGTGCGTATTCGACAACGTCCTCGGGTGGAACACCCTGCCCTACCTCGGCCAGGGCGAGTTCTACCTCGAATATGGCAACATCGAATACAACGTCAACGTCCCCTCCGAAATGCTCGTCGGCGGCAGCGGCGAACTGCTCAACGCCGCCGAAGTTCTGACCCCGACCCAGCTCAAACGCTATAACGAAGCAAAGAACAGCGAAAAGACGGTCGTCATCCGCAGCCTCAGCGAGGTCACCGATCCCGCCAGCCGTCCACAAGGCAAACGCCTCACCTGGCGCTTTAAATGCACCAACACCCGCGACGTAGCCTGGGGCGCATCCAAAGCCTTCGTCTGGGACGGCGCCCGGATGAACATCGCCGGCCGTCCGACCCCCGCCCTGGCCCAGTCCCTCTACCCTGCAGAAAGCGCCGGCGACTCCGCCTGGGGCCGCAGCACGGAATTTGTAAAGGGTGCCCTGGAATTCTATTCCAAATATCTCTATCCCTTCAGCTATCCCTCAGCCACCAACATCGCCGGTATCGTCGGCGGGATGGAATATCCCGGTATCGTCTTCTGCAGCTACCGTAGCCGTGGCCGCGGACTCTGGGGCGTGACCAGCCACGAGTTCGGCCATAACTGGTTCCCCATGATCGTCGGCAGCAACGAACGCAAATACTCCTGGATGGACGAAGGCTTCAACACGTTCATAAATGGGGTCGCCGACTCCGCCTTCAACCACGGCGAATTCTATCGTCCCATCAAGAGCCGCACCCGCATGGCCCAGCCCTATTTCAATTTCCCCGATCCTATGCTGACCATCCCCGACCAGATGCGCACCACGCCTGAATGGGGAACGCTTTCGTATAGCAAACCCGGCACCGGTCTCGAACTTCTCCGCGAAGAGATCCTCGGAAAAGAAAGATTCGACTATGCCTTCCAATATTATGTCCACAACTGGGCCTTCAAACATCCCACCCCTTATGACTTCTTCCACGCCATCGAGAACGCTTCCGGCGAGACCCTCGATTGGTTCTGGCGCGGTTGGGTCTTCAACAATTGGAAGATCGACCAGGCCGTCACCGGCCTCGACTATGTAGGCGGCGATCCGGCAAAGGGCGCTACCATCACCATCGAGAACAAGGAAAAACTGCCCATGCCCGTTACCGTCGAAGTAAAGGAAGAGAACGGGACCACCAACCGCGTACAGCTCCCCGTCGAGATCTGGGAAAAAGGCGGTACCTGGAAATTCCACTACCCGTCCACCGGCAAGATCACCCAGGTCACCATCGACCCCGATCAACGCCTCCCCGATACCGACCCCGCCAATAACACTTTCAAGCCTTAACATAAGAAGCCACCCGAAAGGGTGGCTTTTTCTTTATATTTGTACAAAGCGCAATCGTATGGCACAAAAGAAAGAGAAAGCTCTCCCCGCATCGATCACCATCTTCGGGGCAAAAGGCGACCTGACCTGGCGTAAACTCATCCCTGCTCTCTTCAACCTCTACATCGATCACCACCTCAATTCAAAATTCCATATTTTCTGCGTCGACTTCCTCGCCGTCGACAACGCTTCCTATCACGAATGGCTCCTCACCGGCGTCAACGAGTTCAGCCGCACCGGCCGCGCCGACGCCCAGAAATGGACCGAATTCGCCAAACATCTCACCTATGTCCAGGGCGACTTCATGAAGAAGGAAACGTATGACTCTCTCAAGACCCACATCGCGAAATTCGAAAAGCAGGAGAACATCCGCGGCGTCCGCATGTTCTACTTCGCCGTCGCCCCCCGCTTCATCGAAGTCATCGCCGACGCCCTCTGCATTCAAAAGCTCTGCAACCGCGACGCCCTCGACCGCATCGTCGTCGAAAAACCCTTCGGCACCGACCTCGACTCCGCCCGCAAGCTCAATCGCTACCTGGCAAAGCGGTTCAAGGAAAAGCAGATCTATCATATCGACCACTATCTCGGCAAGGAGATGGTCCAGAACATCCTCGCCTTCCGATTCGCCAACCATGTCTTCGAACCCCTCTGGAATAACAAGTTCATCGATCAGATCCAGATCAGCGTCGCCGAAGAGGTCAGCGTCGGCAAACGCGGCGGTTACTACGACAGCAGCGGAGCCCTTCGCGATATGATCCAAAATCACCTTCTCCAACTGCTCTGCATCATCGCCATGGACTGCCCCAAAGCCTACGAGGCCGAAGCCATCCGCGATGCCAAGATAAAGGTGCTGAAGGACGTTAGGATATACAACCAGGAGCAGGTCTTCAAGAACATCGTCCGCGGTCAATACACGGCAGGCGTGGTACAGAACCAGCCCCGCAAAGCCTATCGCGAAGAAGAGCAGGTCAAACCCGAATCCAACACCGAGACGTTCGTGGCTGCCCGCTTCTTTATCGACAGCCCCCGCTGGAAAGGCGTCCCCTTCTTCCTCCGCACCGGCAAGAACATGACCAAGCAGTCCACCACCATCATGATCCAGTTCCGGGATTCCCCTCACAAGATCTTCAAGGATGACATCACGCCAAACCAGCTCATCATCAGCATCCAGCCCGAGCTCGAGATTGGGCTCATCTTCGAAGGCAAGGTCCCCGGCCTCCACATGAAGCTCCTCCCGATGGAAATGGATTTCATGTATAAGGACGCCTATATCGAATCCCTGCCCGAAGCCTACGAAGCCCTCCTCCTCGACGTGCTCGACGGCGACGCAACGCAGTTCATGCGCGCAGATCAGATCGAATGGGCCTGGAAAGTGGTCATGCCGATCCTCGACGCGTGGAAAAAGAATCCCAAAAAACAATTGCAGTTCTACGAATCGGGCACCTGGGGCCCCGCCGCAGCAAATGCGCTCCTCAAGCCCTACTCCAAGGAGTGGTTCCGGCTCAATCACGAGCCCACACCGCTGCCAACACCCGCCGCAGAAAAGGCCCAAGCAGTGGCGGCAACCTAACGCAACCATCCCTAACGTAATGGCCGGAAAAAAGCCCGGATATCCGCCGCCAGCAACTCCGGCTCCTCCATCGCAGTAAAATGCCCGCCGCGTTCAAGTAAGGTCCACCGCTGAACATTAAAAAACCGCTCCGCCCATTCCCTCGGCGGATGACTGTTATCTCTTGGGAACAACGCAAAGCCCGCCGGCACCGTCGACGATCCGACCCATTCTTTTATTTTTTCGCCGATCCACGCAAAGGCGCCCGCATGCATCAGATCATAATAAGGAAGGAAAGAAGAGAAGATGGTTTGCGTCACCCAGTAAAGCATGATATTCGTCAACAATGCATCCTTGGAAAAGCTCTTCTCCAGATGGTCGGCCCCCTTCATCGACTGAAATTTTTCAACGATCCACGCAGCAAGCCCCGCGGGTGAATCGTTCAGCCCGCAAGCCAGGGTCTGTGGCCGGGTCGATTGGATCATATTATAAGCGCCCTCCTTCATCTGAAACTGCTCCAGCCCGGTAAGATATTCCTGCTCCGCGGGAGACAGATCATCGGGCTTCTGAAAGCTGTGGATAAAAGACACCTCCGTTAAATGGATACCTGCGACATGTCGGGGCCAGCTCCGGCCCAGATGCTCGGTAACGATCGCTCCCCAATCTCCGCCATGCGCGCCATACCGTTCATAACCCAGCACCTTCGTCATTAATTCATTCCACAGCCGGTGCACGGTAAAGATAGTCCCCGACGGCCCGGGGTCTGAGGAAAACCCAAAACCGGGCAGACTGGGAACGACTACGGTAAAGGCATCCTCCGCATCGCCGCCATACGCCGTTGGATCCGCGAGCATAGGTATTATTTTTTCAAACCGCAAAAAGCTATCCGGCCAGCCATGCGTCAGCACGATCGGGAACGGCCGGTTGCCCTTGCCGGCGGCATGGATATAATGAATGGCGCAACCGTCCATCTCTACTCTGAATTGCGGAAACGCGTTTAACCGGGCCTCGTGCAGTCGCCAGTCATAGCTACGCTGCCAATAGTCCACCAACTCCCGCAGATACCCAAGGTTGGTACCATAGTCCCAGTCCGATCCGGCCGGTGCATCCGGCCAACGGGTATCCTTCAGCCTGTTTTGTACGTCGGCGATCACCTCATCGGGTATCGCTATGGTAAAGACTTCGTTCGGCATAGTTAAGATTTTTTAGTCCCCCATGGCGCATCTGCAGCCTCAATGAGCGGGCACATCGATGGTTCGAAAGAACGCGGCCAGATCGGATGCCATCAGCTCAGGCTCCTCCCAGGCGGTAAAATGTCCCCCGCGCGGCATTTCCGTCCAATGTTGGACATTTAGGATACGCGCGGCGAATTCCCGGGGTGGTATCCCCCCGATGTCTTTTGGAAATAGCCCAAGCCCTACCGGAACGGAGACAAGATCCTTCGCCCCCAGAGAGGGCGACTCCATGTCCAGCCGGTATATCCGTATGGAAGAGGCTATTGTTTGTGTTGCCCAATAGATCGTGAGGTTGGTCAACAGTTCGTCCCTGGAAAAGCTCTTTTCAAGGTCGCCACCGCAATCACACCAGAAATAGACGCGGTCCAGGACCCAGGCGGCCAGGCCGGCGGGAGAATCGTTGAGGGAATAGGCAAGGGTCTGAGGTTTGGTCGACTGAACCATGACATAGGCGCTTTCTTTCATAAACGATTTCCTGCTATCCTCCAGGTAGCGCTTCGCGGTAGGAGATACAGCGCCGGCATCGACGGTCATTCGGTTCCAACCCAGGTCGGTAAGATAGATAGCGGCCACGGATCCGGGATCGTCGATAGCCATGATCTGCGCCAGCACGCTACCCCCATCGCCACCGGCGATGACAAATCGGTCATATCCCAATACTTCGGTCATCAACCGCAGCAACACTGACGCATATTGCCGCAAAGGTTGTCCGCGGTCCATCTCCACAGGGCTTTTCGTCCATCCGAATCCCGGCAGGGACGGAACAACCACATCGAAGGAAACATCGGCATCGATATCCGCGGAGGCCGGATCGGTGAGCATTGGGATCATTTTGTGAAAGCGATAGAACGAGTCGGGCCATCCATGCAAAAGCAAAAGAGGAATGCGCCCCGGACCCTTCCCTCGCTGATGGATGAAATGAAGATCATACCGGTCGATCGCCGTTTGGAATTGAGCGAACCGGTTAAGTTCCCGTTCCTGCTCCCGCCAGTTAAAGCCATCCCGCCAATAGTCGACCAGATTTTTTAGATAGGGTAGGTTCGTGCCATAGGCCCATCCCGATTTTGCACCGGGATCGATCCATCGGGTATGGGTAAGTCTCCGGTTAAGGTCCTGCAACACCTCATCGGAAACATGTATTCCAAACGTTCTTATCATAGCAATATTTACTGCAAATCACACACCACCCTCGCCATTTTTCACTACTTTCAGGTCATGAAGCGCCACTACCTGCTGATCCTCCTGTTGGTCGCCACCTCCTTCACGCGACCCTCTTCATTCGTAGCGGAGACTCCAACCCCCCACGACGGCTGGACCTCTCTGTTCAACGGAAAAGATATCAAAGACTGGGACGTCTATCTCAAAGGCATCGGCCTGAACCCCGCTTCCCAACAAGTGTTCACCGTCACGACCGAAGACAACCAAAAATGCATCCGCGTCTCGGGCGAAATCACCGGCGGCCTCTCTACAAAAAAAGAATACGGGGACTATCACCTCCAGTTGCTCTTCAAATGGGGCTCCGCCACCTGGGGCTCGAAAAAAGGAAAGAAGAAGGACAGCGGCCTGCTCTATCATTCCGTCGGAGCCTATGGCGCCGATGGCGGCGCCTGGATGCGCAGCCAGGAATTCCAGGTGGAAGAGACCAACACCGGCGACTACTGGGGCTGTGCCGGCGCTACGGCCGACATCCCAGCCGTAAAAAAGGATACCGACTATGTCTATAACCCGGATGGCACTCTCTATACTTTTCGGGCAGATACCCGAACCGGCCGTCACTGCATCAAGGCCGGCGACAATGAGAACCCCACCGGCCAGTGGAACACCCTGGACCTCTATTGCCATGGCGACACCGCCGTCCATGTCGTCAACGGGAAGACCGTCATGATCCTCTATCACTGCGCCCAGGCGGATAATGGTCAGTTGACGCCCCTGACAAAAGGCAAGATCCAGCTGCAATCCGAAGGCGCCGAAATCTTCTATAAGCAAATTCGCGTCCAACCCATTAAATCGCTCCCCGCAGAAATTCTCAGCAAATGAAATACGTGCGCTTTTTTCCTCTTTTCACCGCGCCGCCCCGGTGGGCCCCAAATTTTTTTTGGACCACGCCGGTGATCTTCCTACCTTTTTAGACACTTCCTGGTAAGTAAACAAGTTCGTATGACCGTCCATAACGATCACCTCACCACCCTCTACAGGGACTCCTTCCTGGACTTCGCCCGGCTCGTCCGCAGCAAAGGCGGGTCCCTCGAGGAAGCGAAAGACTGCTTCCACGATGCCCTCCTTATTTACATGGAAAAAGCATCCGCAGGAACCCTTCACCTGTATTCCTCGCCCAAAGCCTACCTCCTGGGCATCGCCCGGATCTGCTGGCTCAAGGCGCGGGCCGCAGGACCCAACCTGCCACTCCCTGACGACTTCGGAGAGACGCCCGATCTGGGGGACGAGGACAGCCAGGAGAGGGAAGAAACCCTGCTCCGTTCTTTGCAGGCCACCGGCAAAAAATGCCTCGACCTGCTGAAGGCCTTTTATTACGACAATGTTTCCATGCAGGACATCGCCAAAAAATTTGGTTTCAACGGCCGCCGGAGCGCCACCGTACAGAAATACAAATGCCTCGAGAAGGTCCGGGAAGAAATAAAAACAGAATTATGCGCAGCGAATTGAACGAGATCCAGCTGATCGACCAATATCTGTTCCGGCAGCTCCCCACAACCGAGGCGCAGGCCTTCGAGACCCGGCTTCTTTGCAACGGGCCATTCGCCGAAAGGGTAGAGGCCCAGCGCATCGCCCACCGGCTCATCCGGCTTTTTGCCCGGAAACAAGAGCGGCGCCGCCTCGAAGCCATCCATCGGGAACTACTGGATGAGCCTGCCTTTGCTCAACAATTGAAAACCATCTTCGCCTGATTATGATCATCCCTACCGTCATCGACAACGCAACAAGAGGGGCCTACGATATCTATAGCCTGCTCCTGAAGGAGCGTATCGTCTATCTGGGCACCGCCATCGAGGAGAATGTCGCCAACCTCGTCGTCGCCCAGCTGCTCTACCTCGATAGTGAGAACCACAACCCCATCATGCTCTACCTCAATAGTCCCGGCGGCATCGTATACGGCGGTTTCGCCATCTATGACACGATGCAGAAAGTAAAGTCTCCCGTGGCCACCGTAGCAATGGGCTTCTGCGGCAGCATGGCTACCGTACTGCTGACAGCCGGAACGAAAGGCCAGCGCTACGCCTTGCCTCATGCCACAATCCACATGCATCCAACCGGCGGCGGCGCAAAAGGCTATACCGAAGACGTACGGATTGCCTATAAGGAGCAGGAACGGCTGCAAAACCAGATATTCCACCTGATTGGAAAATTCTCCGGCCACAGCCGCGAAGAAATTGAAGAAATGTTCCGGCGCGACCGGTTCATGAACGCCGAGGAAGCCCGTCAATACGGCCTCATCGACGAGATCCTCGGTGACACCGGCGATCTCATCACGCTCACCGACCCCCCAATAAGAGATCCCTTTCAACCCCTTCCAAAAGACCGGGAAACCATCGGATTCAAGCGACCCGCCCCCCCGGCTCTTTGATTCATCGCAAATGGTGTCCTTTCCCACGGTCATCTTCGACAAATACCTCGTCTTATGTTGAGAGAATTGGCCACCGAGGACTCCGTATTTTTGCCTACTTTCAGCCAATGAAACAGGCATTTTTTGGTCTCAAAATAAACTATGCCCGATTATAAACAGCAAGCCGCAATAGAGGCAGCCAAACTCATCCAGCCCAATGCCACCGTCGGCCTCGGCGCGGGCTCGACCATGACGCATCTCATCGATGCTATAAGAGCAACCCCCCGCCTGGCCGAATCCCTCACCGTCGCCAGTTCCTCCTTCGCCACCAGGCAAACCCTCCTCAAAGAAGGGTTCAATGTCAAGGAATCGGGTTGGCTGGCGCAGCTCGACCATTATTTCGACGGTTGCGATCAGTTCGACTGGCGCCTTACCGCCCTCAAAAGTGGCGGTGGCGTCCACGCCGCCGAAAAGGTCCTCGCCGCCATGGCAAAGCAATTCGTCCTCGTCGGCGACGCCGCCAAACGCGTTGACAAGCTCACCAACACCTACCCCCTCGTTGTCGAAGTCATCCCCGAAGCCCTCGCCTATGTCTCGGCCCGCCTGAAAGAGTACTTCAACCCGGTAAGGTCCGAGCTCCGTCTCAGCGACAAAAAAGACGGCGCGGTGATTACCGAACGCGGAAACTACCTCATCGACAATTGGTTTGACACCTTCCCCGAACCCGGTATCCTCAACGACCGGGTCACCAACCTCCCCGGCGTTCTCGAACACTCGCTCTTCTTCAATATGGCCCACAAAGCCATCACCGCCGGCCCGGGGGGGATCGTCGTATATACAAAACCCTGAAACAAAATGAAAACCGTCCTCATCCTCGGGGCCAACAGCGACACCGCAAAAGAAGCCCTAAAACTCTACATCGGGCAGGGCCACCAGGTCATCGCCGCCTCGCGAAGCCTATCGCAAATCGATGAATTCATAAAGCAACAAAATCTCCCCGCCGAACGCATCATCACCCGCTACTTCGACGCCACCGCGTTCAAAGACCACGCCGCCTTCTATGCCGGCCTCCCCGCAAAACCCCATATCGTTCTCTACGCCGCCGGCTTCCAGGTCACCAACGACGAAGCCCTCCTCAGTTGGGACGGCACTTATCAGATGATCAACGTCCTATACGCCGGCGCCCTCTCCATCCTCAACCGCATCGCCACCGACCGCGGCAATCCCAACCTCGAACGCATCATCGGCCTCTCCTCCCTCTCCGGCGTCCGCGGCCGCAAAAGCAATTTCGTCTACGGCAGCACAAAGGCCGCCTTCACCACCTATCTCGCCGGCCTCCGCCAATATCTCGCTTCCCGCCACGTCATCGTCAACGCCATCGTCGCCGGCTATATCGACAGCAAACTCACCGCCCATCTCGACCTTCCAAAGAACCTCCTCATGGAACCGGCCTTCATCGCCCGCCATATCGTCCACGCCGGTAACCGCTTCACCATCGTCCCCGGCTGGAAATGGAAGATCATCTACCGCATCCTAAAAATGTTACCCGAAAATTTGGTCGCGAAGCTCCCATAGCAACCCTCGCCTAGTGACCAAGTTGCCCCAACTCGCCCTCCTCCATCACGACCGGCCGCTTCCGCCCAAGGAATAACACCCCCAGCGCCAGCACCGACGTCACCGCGATCACCCCCGCCACCGGCCGCACCGTCCCATCCGCAAACGCACTCACCCCCGCCGAAGCCAGCGCCCCAATGCCCAACTGCAAACACCCCAGCAGGGAAGACGCCGTCCCCGCATTCTTCGCAAAAGGCGCCATCGCCAACGCCGCCGCATTCGGATTGGTAAACCCAAGGAACCCCAGGAACACAAACAAAAAACCGATCGTCCCATACAAATTCAACCAACCCGCCATGGCAAAACCCCAAAACACCAACCCCGTTACCGCCTGCCCCGACAGCGTCACCCGGATGATCTGCTGGCTCGTAAACCGCTTCAACAGCAGCCCGTTGAACTGACTCAGACCAATAAACGCCACCGCCAGGAAGGCGAAGATCCATCCATACGTCTGCTTGCCCACGTGAAAGATGCCCATAAAGATCACCGGCGACCCCGCCACATAGGCCAGCAGACCGGAAAACGCCAACGCCATCACGAACACATAAATTAAAAATTGCGGCACCGCAAAGACCGATAAAAAGTTTCGCACGATAAACCGCGGCCGGAGACTAAAGCCTTCATCCGCCGGGTAACTGTTCGGCAAAAAAAGGATACTCAGCAGCAGGATCAACATCCCCAGGACCAACAGCACCAAAAAGATCGCCCTCCATCCCCAGGTCACCACGATATATCCCCCCGCCGTCGGCGCGATCATCGGCGATGCTCCCAGCACCAGCAACAGCAAGGACAGCACTTTCGCACTTTCCTTCGGACCGAACAGGTCCCTAACCATCGCCATCGCCGTCACCTGCGCCGCACAGCTTCCAACGGCCTGGATGAACCGCAGCACGATCAGCACGTTGATATTTTGCGCCCGCATACAGACCACCGTCGAAAGGATATACACCGCAAGACCCGCATACAGCGGCTTCTTTCGTCCATACCGGTCAAGCAGCGGTCCGTACAACAGTTGTCCAAGGGAGATGCCCACAAAATAACTCGCCAGCGAAAGGCCGACCTGGGACACCGAAGTCTCCAGGCTCTTGGCAATGTCTTCGAACCCCGGCAGGTACATATCGATCGAAAAAGGCCCCAGCGCGGTCAGCGATCCCAAAACCAGTATATAAGTGTAATACTTCCTCTTGTCCATGCCGCAAGATACATTCATTTGTCCCTTATTCCCCAAATCGCGGCCCCAATGCTTAAGCCCGCCATCGCCACAGTGATGACCAATGACAAATGCAACCCTTGCAGCAGATGGTTCTTGCCCGAAATTAACGACCCGAACAGCGCAACACCCACCACACTTCCCGTTTGACGCATCGAGTTCAGCACTCCTGAAGCGATGCCCGACTGGCGCTTGTCCACACTTCCCAGCATCGCGGTGGTCATCGGCGGTACGACCAGTCCAAGACCCGCGCCAATGGCCACCAGCGGCGCCACCATCGACGCAAAGGGGGTCTTCTCCTCAAGGCGAAGCAAAAAAACACACCCGGCAAGAAAGATGGCCTCGCCAATAACAATGGTCCACCGGACACCTGTCTTCTCGGCGACCTTGGGCGCCAGCAGGTTCGCCGGAAACACCGCACACATCCAGGGTAGAAAACAAAGCCCGGTCATCAGCGGTGAATATCCCCTCAATTGTTGCCAATAGAGACTGAGGATAAAGAGGAATCCATAGGCGCTGATATTCAAAAAGAGTCCCAGCATACTCGTCGCGCTGAAGACCCCGTTGCGGAAAAGGTTCAAAGGCAGCATCGGCTGGGAGATCTTCGATTCGATCAGGAGGAACAGCGTGAGAAAGAAGGCAAAACAAACAAATCCCCCAATGACAACCCCGCTGTCCCATCCCTGTTTCCCGCCCAATATCAGCGCGGCCGCAAGCAGCCCCAGGGCAAGCATCGCCGTTACTTGTCCCGGGATGTCCAGGCTTCGGTTCCGCGCCGCCGGCGTCTCCCGGGCATAGCGCCAGCTAAGCCAGATGCCCAGTGCACCGATCGGCACGTTGATATAAAAAATGCTTCGCCATCCCAGCAGGTGGATCAGCACCCCCCCGACGATCGGCCCCACCGCTATCGCCACACTCGCCCCCGAAGCCCAGATGCCCACCGCCCTGGATCGCTCCTGATCATTGTCGTAACTATGGTTCAAAAGTACAAGGGAACAGGGGACCAGGATGGCGGCGCCAAAACCCTGCAATGTTCTTGCCGCGATCAGAAAGGCCAGGGAAGGGGATAGCCCACAGCCAAGTGAGGCTACTGTGAACAGCGCAAAGCCCACGATAAAGACCCGCTTGGCGCCTACCCGGTCTCCCAAAGCACCCGCCGTCAGGATCGTCGCCGCAAAGGACAGCGTGTACGCATTCACCACCCATTGCAGCACGGAAATGCTTCCACCCACCGAGGCCCCGATCGTCTTCGTCGCAACATTCACCACCGTCACATCCAGCTGCACCACGACAAACCCGAGCGTCATCGCAAGCAACATCAGTGAGCGCGAAGCACCCCGTGCCTCAGCCCGGCGCCGACCAAGCCGCAGCCCGCCGGCGCGCCCCGCCCCAAATTCATTTTCCATCACGCAATCGCCGCAAAAAATACGCCATCGCAACTCAGCCCAAACCCACTTATCTTTGCAAAAAATTGATCATGGGCATCGCCGACAAACTCTTTCAAATGAAAAACGAAAAAGCCGCCGCCAACCTCAAAGCCGGCCAGGACTTCCTCGAAGCCAACAAAGCAAAACCGGGCGTCGTCGCCTTACCCAGCGGCCTGCAATACGAAGTCATCACGCAGGGCGGCGGCCCAAAACCCAGCGCCTCCAACAAGGTCACCTGCCACTATCATGGCACCCTCATCGATGGTACCGTCTTCGACAGCAGCGTACGCCGCGGCCAGCCCGCGACATTCCCGCTCAACGCCGTCATAAAAGGCTGGACGGAAGGGCTCCAACTAATGCCCACCGGCAGCAAATGGCGCTTCTTCATCCCACCAGGCCTCGGCTATGGCGAACGCCAGGTCAGCGCGGAGATCGGGCCCAACAGCACCCTTATCTTTGAGGTCCAACTGATTTCTTTTACTTAGAATACACGTTCATCACGTCGTACACCACCACCTTCGTCCACAGATGACTGTAGTTGTTGACAAAGTCAAGGTGGATGGGATGTTGTTGATACGCAGCCTGGTCGGCGACATTGTCAAAGAACATCAGTTCAGACACCTGCCAGCTGGTATCGACGACATCCCTTTTTTCCGTGGAGGCGATCACGCCGACATGCAGTTCCCGGATGATCGGGATTCCCGATAATGTCTTCAGCCCCTCGACTAGCTTGTCGCGATCCGCAGCGGAAGAAGGATCCTTCAGCCAAAAGAATACATGATGCCCCACCGGCGGCAGCTTCGTTCCACCTCCCGTGGCCCCTTTCGCCCCCGCACCATCGCCAAACGCCGCCACACCCATCGCAGAAGCACTACCCGCCAATCCAAAAACCCCTGCCGTCAACGCCGATGCGCCCAAAAATTTTCTTCTTTTCATATCCAATTTTTACCGGAAAGATAACCGTCAATTCGTTCCCAAATCCGGAAAATCGTCTCTTTTTTGTCCCGCAAGCCCTTACTTCGCAAAAAATCAGTATCCTATAAACCAACCGGTTATACTATTGGCACTACGATTGACGTATAAGGGGCCACAACCCATATCCATGCGCAAGATCGCCCACTACGCCACGATCCGCCTCGGCAACGCGGGGCCGGAAACGGTCCGCCTCAGCGTAACGACCCTCGACGGCCGCCTGATCCGCTCCCGCCAGCTCACCGCCAACCCCGGCCAGGATATCACCCTCGACCTGACAACCGCGCCCAAAGGCATCCTCCTCGTCAGGCTCGGCGCCAACGAACATGAACAAACGCTGAAGATATTGAAGAATTAGGGCGTTGCCCTTCGGGCCCGGGCTGTCGGTCGCGCACGGCGCTCCTGCCGATCCCTAACGCAACCCTTCCACCCGCAACAAAGCCATCACACCCTCAGGGTTCCCCGCCAATTTAGCCCCCTCAAAATTTCCCTCCAACCGCCGCAACGAAGGCCGCGAGATCTGCCACCCCAGCGGCGCCAGCGGACAATACGCACTATCGGTTCCCGAATTTATACAAAACGTATTCGGCCACACCGAAAAATAACCCCCATAAAGCGATGCAAACAACGGATTCCCCCCAAACCGCGATCGCAACGCGCTATCCGCTTCCATCGCATTCCCATTGATGCCGCTATTGATGATCCCGACCACCGGGTTCAACGGCTCAAACCGGTTCTTCACCACCCGCCGGTCATCCGACGGCGGCACCCGGAGGGTCGTCGTCGCCGAATTCGAGATCGACACAAAGTAGATCCGAACCTTCTTCAACAACGACACATATCCGCTATCCCGTCCCTGCGCCAGCTCTCCCTCCATCGCCCGGCTCAAAGCAAAAAAGATCTGCGCCGACGTCCCCGCCCCCGAATTATCCTTTCCACCGCCATCCATAAAATGGTACGCAGGGCCCATCTTCCCGCTCGGACTGATATAGGGAAATCGCGCACTCAAAAAAGCCCCCGTGATCAGGGAGATCGATAAAGGCACATCCCCGCCCCCGCGGGCCCCCGCATTCAACGCCCGCACCCGGTCCCCCACGGAGATCACCTGCGGAAAATCGGCCGCATCCAGCGACACCGGCGCGCAGATCCCTTTCAATCCATTATCGACATTCAGCGTATTGGAAAATAGCAACGGGATATCATAAGCCCGCCGCCCCATCCTCGCCGGGTCCCAAAGCAAATGGAACTCGCTGTCAAGGTTCAATCCCAACTCCTCCCGCCCATATCTTGCCCATAGCTCTTCCTGTATAGCTGCCCGGTCCCTCCAAAGCTCCCCCTTCATCGCCGTCCAGCCATCCGCAACCCCCGACGACCAGGCATCCCGGCCGATGATGCCCGCCAGCACCGGCGTGAGGAAGTCGTGGCGATACAGCCGCTCGAAGTCGGTTCGAAAATTCGTATAAGGATTCACGACACGGCCATCCAAACTCATACTGTCGGGATGGGTTGCGCGGAAAGCGCATTGAACAGCCGATCCCACCGTTCCGCCACTCGCACCCGACAAGGAGAATACATAGTGCTCAAACCCCCGCCGTGGCAACCCCGCCGCACTATCCCGCCGCAACAGCGAGTCGTCGAGATAGGAAAGCACAAAATTCGTCCAGGCTGCAGCCCGGATCCCCCCGCCATAGCTGTTGACTAAAAACACCGGGTAGCTCCCCGGCGCGTTCCGGATCTCGTCCTGCCGCGCCAGCACCCATTGCTTGAAAAAGTCCGTCAACCGCGGCGCCTTCGGCGCTGTCGCAACCCGCATCCGGTGTACCGCATGAAAATCATTACTACCGTTCATGACGATCACCGCCCAAACCACGGAGATAAAAAAGATAAAATTTATCGCCTTCCTCTGCCCCGCCCGCAACACCAGCGTGATCACCAGCGTATAAAAAACGATCCCCGACAGCAACACCGGCAGGCTCAGGTAACAGCCCACCACTGCCTGCGCAGCAAAAGGAAAAACATTGTAAAAGATAAAGGCCAGCGCCATCAGCGTGGCCGCCGGCAGGATCAGCCGCCCGATCTTCGCACCCAGCCATCCCTTCGGCGCAAAGGCCAGCGTCCGAACGCTGACGAAAAGGTAAAAAGCCAGCGCCGCCAGCACCATATCCCCGAACAGGTAATTCAACGACTGCGGCGACTCCCGGTTCTGCGGGATACACACCTGCCGGAACAACAACGGCAGTCCCAGCAACAGCAACAACAACAAAGTGACGACAAGGCTCCGGGCCCCGCCGGCTCCTAACCGCTGCTCGAACCACGGGTACGCCTTCTCGGCCACATTCTGCTGCACCAGCACAAAGAACAACGCCAGCAACGCCAACAGCCAACCCATCGGCGAGAGAGCGTCCAGCCAGTAATGCAGCCGCGACGCATCCAGCGCATTGAGGATGGCGACACCCGGGATCACGATCGTACAGATGCCCAGGTAACGCGACACCTTCTTCTCCGACGCCAGCACCTTCTCCCACACCGCCGGCGGCACCGGCTGCGACAACACCGGCTCGTTCAATGGCCAGAAGGGGGGAACGTATTTGCTCTCGAAGAACAGCTTCGCCAGGTACCAGTTGAGTAGCGCCGCGATAAGCACAACGCCCACGAACAACACCACCCCCTCGTCCTCCGCATTGGTATTCACCAGCAGGTCCTGCCCCTGGTCCATGATCCAGATCGGCGCGGAAAAGAAGATGACCCCCAGCAGGATCAGCCGGAACCGGAATAGTTGCAAGGCCTTCGTGCGGATATAATTCGAAAGCCATTGCAGCCCGTAGTGCCGGAAGATCAGCACAAAAAGGATGTAGAGGCTCAGCGCCAGCAGCAGCAACGCCGCGATGACAGCCGTCACCTGCGAGATCACCGATAGCGCCGGAGTTCCCGCTCCGGCCAGGAACCGCAACAACGCCCAATCGTTGATCCACCCAAAAACACCGGCCAGGCCCACGCAAAGCAATAGCATGTGACTAAAGGCGACGCTGTGCCCCATTTGCTGGGCGTCCCGTTCGGCCTGCAACGTCGCCAGGATGATGATAAAAAGAAGACTCGAAAAAAGAATAAGGGCAAAGTCCCGCGTCACTACCCCATGCGCCACCTGCAGCCGCGTGGGTTGGCCGGCCTTCACCTCACAGAAATCATCCGCCGGGATATCCGGCAGCCGGCTCTTCCAACTGGTGAGGACAGCCGAATCGGCCGCATATTTTCCGATCGCCAGCGAGGCCAGCCCCATCGGCGCGGCATCCGTACGCAACGCCGCCTGATCTTTTAATTGCAGCAGCAGGAGCACAAGGGCAATGGCCAGCACCGGCCAGAATAGCCGGTGAAAATTACGGGCGACAAACCCGTAAAAGCGGTGTTGCGATGCGAGGTTCATATAGCGAGTTTGCGAAATATATAAATTCGCTTCGATACCCGCAACCGTAAAACCACTCGAAATACCACCGGCCCGATCATTTGATCACCTGCACCTCGAACCGCTCTTCCACGCAACTCGTCTCGTCCTTCACCGTATAGACCGTAGACCGCGAGGGTTGCACTTCGATACTCGACCCCGTCGCCTTATTGCTCCATTTCCCACTGAACGGCGCCTTCAACACCACACTTTCTCCCTTTCGGATCGTCACTCCATGCGGACTCCGCGTATTCTTGAGCATCGTAAACTGATCCCGGATCACCCCATCCGCGCAGATCCATTTCCAGTCCAGCCGGTCCCCCTGTATCTCCAGCATCCCCGCACCGCCATGCGTGGCGTCCGCATAGGGTAGGGCGTCATGGGGAAACGAGGTTTGCCTGCCGCCCAACTGCCCCGCACTGCCGCTCACGATATACACCGTGCCCACATATCCATTGGCGGAATCCTTCAAAAAGGGACAGCTCATCGGGCTGCCGTCATACCGGCCGTTGCTATGCTGCACCACATACGAGGAAGAGTCCCAGCTCTTCTCCATCCCATAGTGCCCCTTGATCAGTTGTGACCGCTCATAGTCGTGGCTGTGCCCACAGATCACCAGGTCGACTCCATAGCGCTCCAAAATACGGATAAAGTTCTCCCGGATCTTCACCAGCTCGTCCTCCCGATCCGAATTATGCGACCCCATCGTATAAGGCGGATGATGCCAGTAGGCGATCACCCACCGTTTGTGCCCGTAGGCTTCCAGGTCTTTCTTCACCCACTGGGCCTGTGGTCCCAGGGTATCATACATCCGGTATTGATCCTGCTCGATCCCATAACTGTCCAAAGACAGGAAATGGATATTGCCGAGATCGAAGGAATAGAAGGCCGGGTTATGCGAAGCCACTCCGCCGGCCTCTCCGTTGACGGGCATCGTGAAATTCTGGAAGTACGCCACCTGGTGGGTATGCTGTACCTTCTCTTCCGAGGAATCTCCATCATAATAATCATGATTGCCCGGGCTGGGGTACATCGGGTATTTCGCCAGCAAATTGTCTTTATAGAGGTTGAAGAAGTTCGATTGGAACTCCGCGTCCCGGCCTGTGTAATACGCGTTATCGCCCAGGAGTATCCACGCGTTGAGATAATACCCACCCAGGTATTTCAGCAGCGCGTCCCGCACGTCCCGCTGGTTCACCGAGTTGTTCCCGCAATCTCCGACGGCGGCGATCCGGTACAAGGCCTCCGTACCCGGCTTCGGCAGCGTCATGAAATAGTCGTTGGCGCCTATTTGCAACGTATCCTTAAACGAGCCGATCGAATAAAAATACCGCGTGTCGGGCAGCAGCCCCTCCAGCAGTATCTTGTGTTCGGTCGTCAGCACCGTGTCCTGTGCGTTCCGGTCCAGGAAGTCGCCGCTCCGGCCAAAATGAACGATTCCCCGCGTCAGCACATCGGTACGCCACCGGACCACCGCCGAGGTGGGCGTGACGGACTGCAGATAAGGACCGCGAAGCAGGACGGATTTGATAGGACTAACATACCGTTGAGCAGAAACCGCCGCAACCATCATCAGCATCGCGGGCAACAAAGCCATTTTTTTATTCATAAACTATCCGTTAATGTATGGATGAAAAGTACAATGTCATTTATTTCAGCATGCGAAAGCCGCAGCGAATCGGCCGAAAGCGTCTGGTCCGGCACCTTCAGTCCCATCCCCGCACCGCCACCGTTGTTATAGAATTGGATCACCGTTTCCAAACTTCGAAACCCGCCATTATGCATATACGGCGCCGTCAACGCTGCATTCCGCACGGTCGGGGTCTTGAAGGCTCCCCGGAAAAAGGGTAGGGGATAGGGCCCATATCGTCCCGAGTCCGGGCTCAATTGCAGATGCCCAAAATCATCATCCGCAGTCGTTCCCAACACCTCGAACTCCGTCACCGCATAGTCCGGCGGGATCAACCCGTTGAACAAAGGAATAAAATGACAGGTAGCGCACTGCGCCTTCCCCATAAAAAGATTCGCGCCCCGCCGCGCCCCGGGCGAAAGCTCACCGGTACCCCTCAAAAAAAGATCAAACGCCGAATTCATCGGCCGCAGACTCCGCACATACGCCGCGATCGCCTTCACATCCTCCTCCCGCACCACCGTCGCCCCCATCTCCCGCGGGTTTGGCAACACCGTCCGGATCTGTTCTTCCAGGCTCTTCACCCGGCCATCCCAGAACTGAGAGAACTGGTAACCCGCATACAGCAGGGTAGGGGCGTTCCGATCCAGCAACTGATGCCCATCCAACCCCACACTCACCCGCAACCCATCCGTAAACGCCTTCGCCGGGTTATGACACGAAGCGCAAGCCTTCCGCCCATTCCCCGAAAGGCTCGAATCGAAGAACAACCGCCGCCCCCTCTTCTCCAGTTCAATATCCTCTTGCCCGATCAAAAAAGCATTGCGCGAAAAAATATCTTCCGCAGAATAGTTCAGCATCTTCGTCGTATTCAGCTCCAATCCCCTCTCCCGGATAAACAACCCCAACTGCCGCTGAAGCGGCAACATCGCTTCCCGCAGAAAGCGAACACGATCAAAAACATCAAACCCCCCTTGCAGCATCTCCGCCGTCCGCCGTAAAAAAAGACGCACACTATCCCCCCGCTTCCCATCCAGGTAAGGCCCCAGCTGCACCCCCAACGCCTCCATCGCCGCCCGCGACTCCCCAATCCCGCTCTTCAACAAAGGCGCCTCATACCCCGTAACATCCAATGCCATCACCCGGATCAATTCGATTCGTAGGCTCTCCAACACCTGCCGGTCCGTTGCCTTCAACCCGTACAGCAGGGCCGGCAGATCCACCGCCGAACTCTCCACCGCTTTCGCCTGCTCCAGCAAGGCGCGGCGATCCAATGTTTTGGCGTAAAGCAAGGACTCCATCAATTGCATTCCGACCGGCTCCTGGTATTCCATCCCCCCATCCTCCGCCTCGAACTTCGGTGGCCGGTTATAGATGGTCGCGCTGCTCCGGAAAAAATATTCAAGAAAGGATTCGATCCGCTTATAACGCAATCGCGCCAGCGCCAGCTGCTGCCGCAGTGCCTCCACATCTGCCGGCCCTTCCGCCGCCTTTCGCAACCCGGTACAGGCGCCCGCAAAGATGACCGCCTCCTTGCGAAAATACTCCACGGCGCCCTCCGCGCCCGGTGAACGGCCCCGCGGCCCCACCAACCGCGAAGCCGCCATCAGGCCCAGACAAACACAACAAAGGAGAAATATGCGCATCGAACCCTAAAGGTAAAAGGCCGGTCACAAAAAATGCATTAACTTAACGTAAAGTCGCCACATGAAACAACTCATCCTGTTCCCGCTTATCCTCATGTCCTTCACCCAATGCCTCTACGCCCAAAGCCCCGGCATAACCACATACCCCTCCGCCCAATCCCTGGCCATCGCTCCCGACCCCTCCGTCGATCTTCATCGCCTCGCGCGCATCGACACCTTCGTCAATGACTGTATCGGCAAAGGTTGGATCAATGGCGTCGTCACCCTCGTCGTAAAGAATGGCCACGTCGTCCAGTACAAAGCCTATGGCTACGCCGACAAAGAAGCCGGCAAACCCATGCGCCGCGACGACCTCTTTCGCATTGCGAGCCAGACAAAGGCCATCATCAGCGTCGCCGCGATGCAGCTCTTCGAACAAGGTAAGTTCTACCTCGACGAACCCATCAGTGATTTCCTCCCGGCATTCAAAGACATGAAGGTTGTCGATAAATTCAACCCCGCCGACAGCAGTTATACTACCGTCCCCGCCAAACGACCCATCACCTTTCGTCATTTGCTCACCCATACCGCCGGTCTTGATTACCCGCTGATCGGTACAAAGGAAGGCAAGGCCATCTACGCAAAGGCCGGTATCCCCTCCGGTCTCGGCGAATTCGATGGCGATCTGAAAGAAACGATGTCCGGATTGGCCACCCTTCCGCTGACATGCCAGCCAGGGGAGAAATGGCAATACAGCCTCAGCGTCGACGTCCTCGGCGCCCTCATCGAAGTCATCAGTGGAAAAAATCTGGAAGAGTATCTCGTGCAGAACATCTTCAACCCCCTCGGCATGAACGATACCCGGTTCAATATCCCCGCCGAAAAAGCCGGCCGTCTCACAAAGGTGTACACCGAGGATTCGGTTCACCACATCATTCCCTGGACAAAGCAACGCACGACCATCGATCCCAACTATCCCCTTGCGCGCAAACGCTATTTCTCCGGCGGCGCCGGCCTCACCTCCACCGCCTGGGACTACGCCATATTCTTACAAGCCCTCCTCAACGGCGGCTCCTACAATGGCGCCCGCATCCTCGCGCCCCGCACGGTAGAAATGATGACCACCAGCCAGCTTACCTTCCTCTTCAATGACGCCGACAACTTCGGCCTCGGCTTCGGGATCACCAGCGCCCTCTCCGCCGCCCGTGAGGTCCGCGGCGAAGGCACCTTCGCCTGGGGCGGCTACTTCGGCACCACCTACTGGGCCGATCCCAAAAACCACGTCATCGGCCTGGTCATGACCCAGCAATCACCCAACTCCCACGGCGACTTTGAACACCGCCTCGAGCAGGTCATCTATCAATCTTTCACGCGGTAAAAGAGATCGAACAGGATGCTCAAAGATCATCCATGATCATAAACCGATTCCGGTAAAGCGCAAGCACAAGCCCATCCCTCGAACGCACGCCGAAAAGCCGGTAAACTTTCGCTGCCAATTGGGTAAAAGTGGACTTACAAAGATTCATCCTCCGCCGAATATCCTCGTCTGATGCCTCCGACATCGCCAGCCGGAAGAATCGCCGTTCTGATACAGTCACCGCTGGCCAGGCGCTGACAACAGCCGGCGGGTCGCCGGCAACAGCCGGCCGGGATTCGGCGCCGGCCGCCGTACACGCGGATCCACCGACACCAACACCGCCAAAAGCCTGCTCCATCAACGGCGTGGTAAAGTTACCGTTACCCGCCAGCTTCCGCAGGGCGTCCTCCAGTTGCTCGGGATCGCTGTTCTTGGGGAGATAACAATCGACGCCCAGTTGCAAAAGCCGCAGGATCGCCTCCCGGTCCCGGGTCAGGCCAATCGCGGCAAGCCGAACAGTGGGGCATCCGGCCTTCACAAACGAGATGATCCCCGCCGCCCGGTGCAGGTCGAAGTTGATGTCCATCAGGACGATCGCGGGATAGAATTCCACTCCGCCCCGGACAATGCCGTCTTCGAGCTCGCGGATATCCTTGCTGATCGATACGACGCGGAAACCGCTCTCCGGCCGGAGCAAACTGGCCAACGCGTGCAGGTTCAGGGCGTGGTCGCCGGCAAGGGCGATATGGATGGTAGGGGTTTTCATTTCCAATCCTTCCCGAATTTACCTTTAACCGCTAACCGCAAAAGGCTTTCCCGACAGGATTAAAAGGATTTGATGCATTTGTTCAACGATCGCTAAATACATTCTACTAAAAATGCCGGTCGAATGCCCAACCAATCCACCGGTCCGTTGTTAATTCAGCCATGTCCCTGCTAAAATCCCTCGGTAAACAGCCCGCCGGCCCACGGCTCCAGCGTATTCTCCGATCCTCGCACTATCGCGACGGCAGCTTTCAGAACCCCATTCCCACCGAGGTCACCCTCAAGGATACTACCATCTGGAAAATGCTCGGGGAATACCGCCGTCGGCCCGCCGACAGCACCCCACCCAGACCCCTTCCATCCATCCGCACCGATCTGACCCATTTGCCAACTGACAAGGCCACCGTCGTCTGGTTCGGTCACTCCTCCTATTTGCTCAAACTCGGCCCTACCCATATCCTCGTCGACCCGGTCTTCAGCGGCAACGCCTCGCCTTTCACTTTCTTTGCAAAGGC
>Ga0157372_10001616_pt1 | contig 24485 bp, 12 predicted proteins | sample C55metaG_FD_115307 | JGI IMG/M metagenome (GOLD analysis project Ga0157372, IMG submission 115307) | Corn rhizosphere microbial communities from Kellogg Biological Station, Michigan, USA - C5-5 metaG | ecosystem: Host-associated > Plants > Roots > Rhizosphere > Soil | place: USA: Michigan...
GAGAAAAATTGACGCGGTCGATTTTTTCTATCTCTCAATGCCAGAGGTCACCACCGAGGGCGACGGCAGCCAGGATGCGCTACTGGTGCGGGTTGCCGCCGGTGGCCTCGTTGGCTGGGGTGAGTGCGAGGCTTCTCCTTTAGTTTCGATCGCGGCATTCGTATGTCCAATGTCGCACGGCGCCTGCCGTCCGGTTAGCGCTTCGGTTTTAGGCCAGCGTTTGGAGGAGCCTGAAGACATTGCGCACATCGCCAATCAAATCGAGTTGAACAGCATGGACCTGTTGCAAGCCCCACACACATGGTCGGGCATAGAAATCGCGCTGTGGGATCTTTTGGGGAAGGCACGCGATCAGCCGGTTTGGAAACTTCTCGGATACCATGAGTCCTTCCGCAAACTGCCGTATGCTTCACAATTGTTCGGTGACACAACTGCGCAAACCTACCGGCAAGCCGTCGAAGCGCGCCGCCAAAACTTCCGCGCTGTGAAATTTGGATGGGGACCAATTGGTCGAAGCGACCTGGGGGCTGATATCGAGCACTTTCACGCCGCACGCGAAGGTTTGGGCAAAGATACTTTGCTGATGATCGATGTGGGCCAGATTTTTGGAGACAAGGTCGCGGCCGCGGCCGAGCGTCTCCCAATGCTCCAACAAGTTGGCGCAATATGGCTGGAAGAGCCATTCCACACCAGCGCACTGAATGCCTACGCATCGCTATCCGCGCGGAGCAGCGTCAAACTGGCTGCAGGAGAAGGCGCGCATAACTTCCACATGGCGCAACATCTCATCGACTTCGGACGGGTCGGTTATGTCCAAGTCGACTGTGGACGAATCGGCGGCATTGGTCCGGCCAAGCGCGTTGCGGATTATGCCGCCGCAAAGGGCGTCACATTTGTGAATCACACTTTCACTTCGCACCTCGCGCTGAGCGCATCGCTACAGCCTTACGCCGGACTGCCCTCGCACGAAATCTGCGAGTATCCATTTGCCCCTAAACTCCTGGCGCGTGAAATCACGCGCAATCATCTGGACCGTGACAAAGACGGATACGTTGCGGCTCCGGATGCGCCGGGCTTGGGTATCGATATCGACACCGAGGCCGCCCGACAGTATCTTGTGGATGTGGAATTAAAAGTAAAGGGCAAAGTTCTATTTTCTTCTTCGGCTCACATTTGACTTAGTGTTCGGTCGTTCACGGAACGTGGAGCGCCAGGCAAACGTGCGGTGAAAACCCAGACGCAATAAATTATTCTGCAAACTTGGGCCGCGAAACGTGGAAACCCTTGCGCCTAATCTCACGAACTCCAAAGATTAGGTTCTGCGTTGGGCGAACTTCGTGACTCGGCCAGTGTGGTTCCAATCACAAACGAAAATATTCGCATCGGAATCAACGAAGCATCGATGCGTTGCGCTAAACAGTCCCGCCTTGATTTTCGCCTGGGTCAGCTTCAGTATTCCTCTTCTACGGTTAGTTGAGTGATAGAGTCGTGCAGGGTTCTAAACCAGATTCTGCTTAGGGTTGGAGCATGGCATGGGCCGTAAGTTCCGCCTCAGACGATCCGCCGACCCAGAACGTATAGCTGCCAGGTTCTGTTGCCCATTTGTGCGCGGTGTTCCAGATGGCCAACTCCGACTGCGGAACACGAAAGTTCACAGTTTTTGTCTGGTGCGGCTCGAAGCGGATTCGAGAAAATGCTTTGAGAGCACGGCTGGGCGTGGCCACACTACCTACATCTTGCCGGACATACAACTGAACGACTTCATCTCCTTCTCTCTCTCCTGTATTGGTCACGTCAACACTGATCTGAAAATCGGCGCCGCTCGGCAGCGATGGCGAATTCACAACCAGATTGTCATAGTGAAACGTCGTATAGCTGAGTCCAAATCCGAACGGAAAGAGAGGCTGTGCGTCGTCATCTACATACTTGTGAACACGCGACGGATGATAGTTGTAGAAGGCCGGCAACTGTCCTACGCTGCGAGGGAAGGTTATTGGCAAGCGTCCGGCGGGATTGTTGTCGCCAAAGATAGTTTCAGCAATTGCCTGACCACCGAACTCTCCCGGGTACCAGGCTTCGAGAATTGCTGAGATGTGTTCCTTCGCCCATCGGATAGTCAGTGGACGGCCGTTTTCCAGAACTAATACGGTGGGCTTGCCGGTTGCTGCTATTGCCTCAAGCAATGCTTCCTGATTGCCTGGAAGGTCAAGGCTGGATCGGTCACGATTCTCGCCGGATGTTTCCGGAGATTCTCCCAATCCCAGAATGACTACTTGCGCGTCTCTTGCCTTCACCGCCGCCGCAGAAATATCACTGCCAGAATCGAAAATGATTTTGGCTTGTGGGACCATTTGCCGAATGCCTTGCAACAAGCTGATGTGAACTCCATTCGATTCCTGCTCGTAATCGCCATAGCGCGCCACATCAGCATTGGGGCCGATGACTGCAATGCTATCGATCGACTTCGACAACGGCAACAAGTTGGCCGCGTTCTTGAGTAACGTCATTGACTGCCGCGCTGATTCGAGCGAAAGGCGTAGATGTTCCGGCGAACGATGAACTCTCTCATTCAACTCAGTTTTTATGAACCGATGGTCGAAAAGGCCCAAGGCGAACTTTACCCACAACACCGAACTGACTGCCCGGTCAAGCTCCGCTTCGGAGAGCGTCCCCTGATGCACGCAATTTATGAGTGCGTTCTGAAACAGGTCATGCTTGAAATCGTAAAACTGCATGTCCACGCCGGAGCGGATGGCTAGGCACGCTGCAGCTTCAGGTGTTGCGGCTACATAATGGACATCATAGAGCTGGCGGATCGCTCCCAGATCGGAGAGCACGAATCCGCGAAATCGCCACTCTGTTCGCAAAATCTGTTTGAGCAGGAATGGATCAGCAGTGACGGGAATTCCATCAATTTCATGATAGGCAGCCATCACTCCCATGGCATGGCCTTCGCGGACAGCGGGCTCGAACGACTTGAGCATTACAGTACGCAACTCCCGCTCACCGATGTGCACCGGCGAGGTATTCGTGCCGCCCTCGGGCGAACCATGGGCCGCGAAGTGTTTCGGTTCGCTCACCACAGTATGATCCGTATCCAGATTTTCCCCTTGAGCACCGTGCACGTAGGCCAGGCCGAGTTGTCCTGTCAGATAGGGATCCTCGCCGAAGTCTTCCTCTACTCGCCCCCATCGCGGTTCCCGCGCAAGGTCGAGAACGGGAGCGAGGATCATGTCAACCCCGGTTGCGCGTGCTTCCGCCGCGATCGCCGCTCCCGTTTGTTCTGCGATATCGCGGTTCCATGTGGCAGCAAGATTGATCGGAGCGGGAAAAACTGTGCCCGTATCAAATCCGTGAAGACCTTCCTCGACAAACAATGCAGGGATGCCAAAGCGGTTGTGTGAAACCACCCACGCTTGAATCGCATTCGCCTGTTCCGGAGTGGGATAGAGATCGTGAATTGCGCCGACACCAAGACTTCCCCAGAGCATTTGCGCTTGATCTGCACGGAAAGCCGCATCTGGTGCGGCATGGGTTGGGTCCTTCAGTTTATTCATCAAGTCTTTCGCGCCAGAGTAAAGATCCAATTGCCTGACTTTTTCTTCCACAGTCATCCGGCGCAAAAGGTCATCGACACGCTCTTCGACAGGAGCACCCGGACTCGCAAACACCGGAGTTGTCAGCTGAGATTGGGCCGAGCCATGATTTCCATAAAGAAAGAGACAGACGGCTAATAACAATACGCAACACAGTGTCTGTCCAAAGAACGGCCTCCGAAGGTGCTGAGTGTAACTTGTCATCGACGAGCAGTCTAAGCCGCTGTTAGTCAGTGCAGGCCGCTTTATGATCAATTGAATAACAATTCGAAATCCATGTGGGTCGACCTGCATACCCTGCGATTGTAACCGCCGATAAATGCTGGCGTCATTTGACACGATTCGCTCGTTCTCAATAATTAAAGGATGAGGGCTTCTAATCATGAAACCACCATTGCGCCAACATGTCTCGACCGGATCGCCATTTGAGCCGAAAGTTGGAATTTCACGAGCGGTGCGAAGCGGGAGGGTCATTGCCGTCACCGGCACGGCGCCGCTTGGCCCGGATGGTAAGACGGTTGCGAAAGGCAATGCAGCGGCTCAGGCACGGAGATGCTTCGAAATTGTGCAGTCTGCTATTGAAGGATTGGGCGGAAAGCTCTCGGATGTCCTGCGCACCAGAATCTTGTTAACTCGCATAGAGGATTGGGAGCAGGTTGGCGCAGTCCACGGCGAATTTTTTGAGAGCATTCGCCCTGCGAACACAATCATGCAAGTTGTGCGTTTTATCGATCCAGATTGGCTGGTCGAAATTGAAGCGGATGCGATTGTAGAGGATTCACAATGAGTGCCCCTACGCCTGCAACTTACGCAAGTACGGCACGCTTGCTCTCATCTTTTCCAGGTCCATCTCCACGAAATAGTTTTTCACGCCGCCAGTTTTAGCAGCGGTGAAAATTTTCTTCCAGTCCAACGTGCCTTGTCCTACAGCGACAATCTTTTTTGTTTTCGCATCCCAGCCTTGTACGTGCATGGAGATGAACCGGCCGGGGTACTTAATAAAGTATTGTGCAGCGTCGTATCCGTCAGCAATGGTTGAGACTTGGAATTGGAATTTCACCAGCTTCGGATCAAGCAAGTCAAAGAGCATGTCGTAGGTGCGCTTGCCATCAACTTTCGAGAGCTCGAAATCTTCATTGTGAAGCCCCTGCTGAATACCCGACTGCGCGGCCTTTTCCCCCATCTTGTTGTATTCATCAGCCGCGCGCTTCACGTCGTCGAGCGTCGGGTTCTTCGGGCCACCCAGGCTGGGCACGAGCATTTGCATCAGGCCGAGGTCTTTCGCCCAGGCGACGCGGTCTTCCTGATTTTTGCGCAGCTCCTCGATCGTAAAATGTGAGCTGAAACACGTAACGCCGGAATCGTTCAGAATCTTTTTGAGCTCGCTGCCCTTGTATTTGGCAAGACCGGCGAAGCCGTCATCTGCATAGCCGACAGGCGAGCAGAGTTCGATGTTCTGGAATCCCGCCTGCGCAAGTGTTCTTATCGTGCCAGGGAAATCTTTAGCGATCATCTGGCGGACCGGCCAGGTCTGGCACCCGATGGGAAGACCGAGTGGATTGGCGTGAAGTTCGAGTCCATTGGCTAGCACGAGTCCTGCCGCGGCCGTGGCTGCGGTAGTTTTAACGAAGTCTCTGCGTGAAATTTCCGACATGATCGCCTCCTGTTTTTCACTCGTTTACAACTCCCAGCCTTTGCGCCGCTCCGGTTGCACAAACTTCTGTCCGGCGGCAGAGCTGACCTTTAAATTCGCGCGGTCCCAGTGCAGCCGTTCTCCCGTGCAGCTGGCTACATTTCCCAGCAGCAAGGTCTCGGTGACCAGGCCTTCGAATTCGAAATTTCCACCGGGTTTGGTCTTGCCACCTTTGCAGGCGTCGAGCCACTCGCGTTCATTTCCAGGAGAACGAGGCAGCGTCTTCGGCGGGGGCACGAAGCTGCGCATCTTTTCTTCCGGTATCAGCCGCGGATTTTCGCCGTTGAAACCGCAGAGAATTTTGCCGTGATCCCCGATGAAAAGCAGTCCTTCGTCATTTTCGTTTCCGCCCTGGAAGGAAACATTTTCTGCCAGTTCCTCTGGGCGCGCCGGCATCAGGCCGCCGTCATACCAGGTGAACCTGACGGGAGGCATCTCACCTCTCGCTGGGAATTCGTAGCGCACAATCGAAGCCAGTGGATAAGTTTCTTCATAGCGATCGCTGGAACTCGCTTCCACCGCCGATGGAGCCTCGAGTTTTAACACGCGGAAGATGGTGTCGAAGCTATAGGAGCCCATATCGCCGAGTGCGCCGCAGCCGAAGTCGGTCCACCCCCGCCAGGAAAACGGCAAATAAATATGATTGAATGGACGCTCCGGCGCCGGCCCCAGCCACAAGTCCCAATCTAGTCCGGCAGGAACGGGATCCTGCTCCTTCGGGCGCTCGATGCCTTGCAGCCAGAACGGGCGGCTCGACCAATTTTGTACTTCTCGGACCGGACCAATCACGCCCGCCCATATCCACTCACAAAGCAGGCGCGTATCTTCGGAAGCCTGGTTGGCAACGGCAATCTGCGTCGCAACTCCGGTTTGCTTCGCCACTTCCGCCATCCGCCGCGCTTCATAGATCGTGTGAGTCAGCGGTTTCTGACAGAAGACGTGCTTCCCTTTCTTCATCGCAGCAATAGAAGCCGCCGCGTGTAAATTGTCGGTCGTGCAGACCACCACTGAGTCAAGATCTTTCTGTTTTTCCAGCAGTTCGCGGAAGTCAACGTAAGCGGCGCATCCTTTATATTGTCCCGAGCGATGCTGTGTGGCGTAATACCCGTTCACCACTTTCTGGGCCGGCTCGCGTCCGGCCACGCCGCTGGTTACGCGTAGCGTATGGCTCAACTGAAGCGGCTGTTCGGGGCTCAGCCACTCCCAACCGGAATCGACGCTGAGCAGCTTGCGAACTGATTTGCAGAATTCTTGCGTGTCCCATTGCGGATAATTCGCGGCACTCTGAGTCACGTCGCAGACAGCGACGCCCTGCACGTCGGCCTCGTCCAGGAATTTCAGCATTACGCGGAACCCCTGCGCGCCGACACCGATAAACGCCACGTTGATCTTGTCACTGGGAGAAACATACCCTGTTCCGCCCAGTACGCGGCGCGGAACAATCGAAACACCGACGGCAGTGGCCGCGCTTTGTGCAATGAACTTCCGCCGAGAAATCGACTTACCGGAAGATTGAACTTGATTGTTCATCTGGCCTCCGCGTGAACTGGACACTGTAAATGAAATCATAGTTCCACGATGGACTAATATTTCGCGACGAAATTTTACGATTAAATCATGGTGAGGTTGGACCTGCTGAACAAACGGCTATTAAGCGAAGCAGCCGACACACATTTTGCGTGCGTGGTTCCTCGCTGCACCGGATCTCAACGCTGCACTTTTTCCGAGCCCGCTGTGTGTTGAGATACAAATCGAATGCGTACCGTCTTGATTTCAAACGGACCGGTGCGCACTGTCACTAATCCATTTTCCACTGGCAGGCTGGCGGCAGGCTTTTCCATGAGATTTGCGTCAGAAGCCTGCTGCGCACCCGGGGGAAGTTGCAGCTTTACGTCCGTCGCCTTACCAGCCCATTCGTAAAAACGCACGATCAGCGAATCGTCGTCTTCAGCCTTCTTCATCGCTGTGACGATTACATTATCCGGCTGCACCTGCAGGAAGGCGTGTTCGGGTGGCAATGCGCCCTGATGTTTTTCAGCGGCAAACACTATCGGCTTGTAATTGAGCTCGTAGCCACGACGGATGGTTTGCGCGTCTTGCCAACTTCCTCCATGCGGGTAAAGAGAGTATGTGAAGTCGTGCGGGCCTTCGTCGGCGTGCGGATCAGGCCAATCCGGTGATCGCAAAAGAGACAGGCGCAAAACGTTTCTCTTGGCGTCGTACCCATATTTGCAATCGTTCAGCAAACTGAAGCCATGTTTGTGATCCGAAATATCTGCCCAGCGTTCGGCTGGCACTTCGAACTGCGCTTGCTCCGCTGGTGTGTTTCGGGTGGTGGGACGTTGGACGGATCCGAAGGGGATCTCAAAGGTCGCCATATCATTATGAGCGCTGACCGGAAAGGCCACCTTCAGCAAAATGTGCTTCTCGTGCCAGTCGGCATGCGTCTTGATGTCGACCCTCGGCACTCCCGCGTACATCGTAATGTCACGCACGAACGTGGAATTCTGAAAGTGGTTCTTTACCCGAATAATCGCTCGCAACGGGCCGCTCTCCACCAGTTTGACTTCATCGGCGTGATCGAGGTCCCAGTGCTGTTTTTCGAAATCAGCATCGATGTTCCATGCGTCCCACTGCTTGGGCTTATCGACGAATGCCTGCAATAGGTTTCCGCACGTCCGGTCTTTGGGGCCTCCGGTGTCGGTTTCCGCTGGGGCTAGCGCCTCAGTCTGGCTTCGCTTGTCGAACACGCTCGTCATGCATCCTGACGCAGGGTCGATGTTGATTCGAACAAATTCATTCTCCAATGAGTCCGCCGAAGCTTTCAGTTTTGATTCGAAAATCGCCTTGCCCGCTGCGGCGCGGACGAAGTACGTCTTGTAACCGAGAGACGGAATATTGGCCAGCAACAATAAATGAACCCGATGCGTGTCGGGATCGAGATCCAGCAACTGAGACAAAATCTGGTGGCCGGTGGAATCGACAACCTCTACGTGCTGCACCGGCGCGGGAAGCTGCGCTTCAATCTCGACCACGTCGGTGCGCGGCCAGGATAATGAGTTGTAAAGCACAACCGGGATGCCGTCGCCTTGCGTGTTGATGTGGGCAGAAATTTCAGCAAGTGCGCCGTGACTGATTTCGGCGCTCATGCGCTGGACATTTTCAAGATTCCGTTTGGCGTCGAGATAATTCACCGCAATGCCTGAGCCCGGCATGATGTCGTGAAAGTGATCGAACAGCAAGTCCCTCCACGCCAGTTGAAATTCGTCTTTTGGATAGGGTCGGCCGTAGAGCATAGCCAACGATGAAAATTTCTCCGCATTCAACATCGACTCTTCGCTGCGCCGGATACGACGCTTGGTTTCCGCCTGAGTTGTGAACACGCCGCGGTGATACTGAAAATAAAGTTCGCCCTTCCATTCTGGCACCTTCATTTCCGGCAGCTTCTTTTCTAGATCTGCAAAGAAAGCGGTTGCGGTGCTGAACTCAAGCTTGGGAAAGACAGCGTTCGGCGACATCAGGCGGTCCGCATTGTCGAGCATGGAGCGCGTGGGGCCTCCCCCGTGATCGCCGACCCCGTAAAGATGCATCATCTCCGGCGTGTCGCGAAGTTCGGGACCGTAAATCGAAGGCATCCAGACGGAAAGGTCTTTGGTCAAAGATTCGGCCTCGATGCCGCCCGCATAATCATGCGGAAAATAAGTCAACAGGCGGCTGCCATCGGGTGCTTCCCACCAAAATAACTTGTACGGAAAAGTTGTGAATTCGTGCGCCCACAGCAGTTTCTGGGTAACGAAATAGTCCATTCCTGATTTTTTGTAAATCTGCGGAAGCTGCCAACTGTAACCGAACGAATCGGGATTCCAACCGATTCTTGTGTCGACCCCGAACTTTTCCTGGAAGTACCGTTTGCCCACCAGAATCTGTCGCACCAGCGACTCGCCCGCCGGCATGTTCAGGTCAGGTTCGACCCACATGCCGCCCACGATCTCCCAGCGCCCTTCTTTCACTCGCTGTTTTATTTCCGCGAACAGATCGGGGTATTTTTCTTCCATCCATTCATACGTGCGCGCCGACGACATGGTGAATTTAAAGTCGGGATATTCGCGCATCAGATCCAATACACTGCGAAATGTATTGCGGACAACCTCCACTGTCTCTGTCCACGGCCACAACCATGCCATGTCGATATGCGAGTTGCCGACTGCGCGAATTGTGAACTGCTGCATCCAGGGTTTCAGCGCCTCGAGCTTTTCTTGCGCCGCCCGTAATGAGTTATCAAACCCGCTCTGGTCGTCTTCGTCGAGAGGCGAGAAATGAATGGCTTGGACCGCCGCGGAGAGCTGTTCTTCGCGCAGCTCTTTTCCTTCGGTGTAGGCAGCAATCAGCGGAATGGCAGATAAAACTTCCTCTCTTATTAGTGAAGGATCCGGCCGGCTGTGTGGAGGTTCAATGATCAGATCAGCGCGGAACAGAGCGGTATCCACCTGCTCTGCATTTACTCGCGCGGCGATGAGAAACCTTTGGCCGGGTTGTGCGTCTTCTGCCAACAGTATCGGCTGCTGCTGCTCGTCGCTCACGCGCGAGACCAGCGAGCCATTGGAGAAGATGGTAATCATCATGTGGGCGTCGCTGCCAAAATTCAGATCGAGTTGCGCGCGCGATCCACGAACTGAATACCCGTTGATCTTTTCAGGAATTTCGACCCAGCGTCGAAAGACGCGGACGCCCTTCCAATGGTTGGGCGCGTTGTCATCGCGCGACTCGTTCGCGGTAATCGTATGCCAGCTCGAGTCATCGAGTGCTGGGTTTTCTGGATGAGCAACGTCGTCGTGGAAACGCCAGTCCGGTAATGGCTCATTAGTCAGCGATGCCAGGCGATCCAGTACAGGTTTGAATGCCTTTGCAAAAGCTGTAGGGTCCGCTTCCTGACACTCCGCGGAAACGCTGAATAACAGGCAGGCAATCGCGAGCACAAGCGCCGAGCTCATTAGGGAAGGAGTGCATCGCCACAAAATGGGAACCGAGATTGCTTTCTTAATCATGGCTGAGGAGAATCCTTGAAAAGTTGAAACTCCCTGATGTGAGCTGGTGCCGACGATTCAAGAATGTTCAATCGGACCCGCAAAGCTGTTACCGGAACAAAGCTGTCGATTCGCTTGTGTCCGATGGCGTGACCTTCGACCAGCAGATTCCAATTTTTCCCGTCCCATGCTTCAATGCGGTAATGTTCGATATGCTGCCCATCGTTCAACCATTCCATCACTAAACTTCGATCAAAGGTTACAGGCTTGGGGAAATCGGCCTCAAGCACTGCGTGGTGCGAGCCCGCCGGAGCTGACCAGAAAGTTGCCGGGTCGTCGTCAAACGCAGCTTCGGTCGCCGCATTACGAATGTGTTCCTTCGCAATAAGATTCGTGGCATAGCGCTTTTGCAGCGCCGCTCCGAATTCTTTCAATCGTGCAACATCAGCCTCCGGCAGCTGGCCTGTTCTGTCAGGAGCGATGCCGAGCATAAGCTGTCCCCCGCGCCCAACCGAATTTTCATAAATTGAAAGCAGTTCCGCGGTGGATTTAAGGCTGGCCTCATCATTCGGATGCCAGAACCAATGATCCTTGTGCAGCGGCGTGTCTGCTTCTACCGGGCGCCAACGGAGATAGCCGTGACGGTCGAGAACGTTCCAGTTCTCGTAAGGAATGTTTCCATTCTCATTACCGGCCCAGCGGATGTCGCCATACTCGAACAGTGCGGCGTCAGCAAAGACGAGGGTGTTCGGTTGATATACGCGCAGATTTTCGATGTAACGCGGAAAATTGTAAACGTGTCCTTCGCTGCCAGCGCCATCGAGCCAGAACTCGACCAGGTTGCCGTAATTAGTAGCCAGCTCCTGCAACTGCGCAAGGTAGTATTCGTCGTAAGCGGCAGAATTTTGATATTTCGGCTCGTGCCGGTCCCAAGGTGAAAGATAGATGCCAAATTTCAATCCGAACTTTCGCGCTGCGTCAAAAACTTGCCGCACCACATCGCCATGTCCCTGCTTCCACGGCGAGTTCTTCACACTGTAGTCAGTTTGGCCGGTTGGCCACAAGCAGAAACCGTCGTGATGCTTTGCCACCAGGACGACGTATTTTGCTCCTGCGGCTTTTATCACCCGCATCCATTGATCCGGATCAAATCGCGTTGGAGCGAAAATTTGAGGACTGGCTTTGCCATCCCCCCATTCGCGATCAAGGAAGGTATTAGTTCCAAAGTGGATGATGACCCCGAACTCGAGATCCTGCCATTCGCTTTGTTGCGGCGACGGCTTCATATCCACAAAATTCTGCGCCGCCGTTGCCAAACTTAAGATTGCCAATGCAACCAATAGCCAAATCGCAGGCCATAAACGGAACACGGATTTGAAGTCAGCGCGGTTTTGCACGATGATGCGCGCCGTCGTTAGCGCTTTCCTTCAGACGTCGCACCTCCTCCTCAAGAACCATCAGGCGTTGATACTCGCGACCTTTCGCGAGCCCCATCGAAACACGCTCATTGCGGTACCGCATTGGGCTTGGCGCATGGACACGCATGCTGGCGTGAATTTCCCGGACCCCGGTCGCCTCAAGAATGCGGTGCACGTTCGATCGAGTAATGCCACCACCAACCATGAGCGATATGCGCTGGTCCGCATTTTTCACCAGTCTTGCGATCACACGAATCCCGTCTTCCGCCTTTTGCTCACCGCCAGAAGTTAGAACGCGATCAGCGCCAGTCTCGATGACGTCTTCCAGCGCCTTGCTTAATTCGCGCGACATGTCGAAGGCGCGATGAAATGTAGTCTTTAGCGGTCGCGCCATCTCAACCAGACAGCGCGTTTTTTCGATGTCGACGTCCCCATCTTCCCGAAGGATTCCAACCACGATTCCATTTGCCCCGAGTTGCTTGGCCATGAGCACATCCTTCTTCATGGTCTCAAACTCCTCGGGGGTGTAGCAGAAATCGCCACCGCGCGGGCGAATCATGACGTACATATCGATGGTGAGCTTACGGCGAACGGTCGAAATCAGTCCAGCACTAGGAGTAACTCCGCCTTCAAGAAGATTGCTGCACAACTCCACCCGTTGTGCCCCGCCGGCTTGCGCAGCAGTGGCCGAGTCAACGGAGTCCGCGCAGATTTCCAGAACGACTGGTTCACCCATAACTTTTCAGTTAGTGCGTCCTGCTTACAGCTGACTACATTTTCTGCCGGGCCTAGGGCCCGGCCGAGCTTTAGAAAATGTAGTGCAAGCTAAGCTGTATCTGGCGTGCGGGGGAGCGCACGTTTGTGATCTGACCAAAGTTGCTGTCTGTAATCGAGTTGTCGGGGTTTCCATAGCTGGCAATATTGAAAATATTGAAAAAGTCGGCGCGGAAACCCACAACTTGCTCGTGCCAGACATGGAAGTCCTTGAACAGCGACATATCAACCTGGCGATAACCGGGCGCACGCTCAGTGCTATTGTGCGCAGTACCAAAGGCAAACGGAGCCGCATTTCCATAGGCGCACGTTCCATCATCTACGCCCGCAGTCAGGCATGGCTGCGTCGATGGATCAGTTCCCCACCAGTCATCGACAGATTGGTGCCGAATGATCATTGGACGATACTGATTGGCGCGACTGAATCCCCAGCCTCCATTGTTCGTATTGCTGTTGTTTTGACCGAAGATTGTAACCGGCAATCCTGTATACAGGATGGCTGACGTTGCGACCTTCCATCCTCCAAGCGCGGCGTCGACAAATCCACTCGCGTCACTTCCGTACGCCTTCCCGCGACCGAACGGAACTTCATATACACCGATGAAGTTCAAGCTGTGGCGAACGTCAAGTGCGGAAGGACCGTAATCAGCATTTAAATCGTAGCCGTTCTGGACGGAGAGGCCATTAAAGCTCGTATTAGCTACCGAATAGTTACCTGAAGAATCGGTCAGTGATTTCGCGTAGGTATAGTTCAGCGTGTATTCAAAACCGTGATGGGTTCGCTGACGCAAACTGACATGCCCCGAATTGTAAGTCATTCGGGCTTGGGACTCGGTAATGAGAATGCTTCCGCATTCTCCGACCAAGGCAAAGTATGGTGGTTGGTCTGGTCCTGGAACAGTCCCCGCGCCACAGCCGCCAATGCCCGCAATGTTTTGCGCCTGAGCCGGAGTCAGCTGATTGCCATTTCGATAGTCGGCAAGATGATGCCCGATCTGACCGTGATATCCCACGCTGAGGGATAGTTCATTGGTTAGTGCGTATTCGGTAACTAGAGTGAATTGGTGGATGTAGGCAGGTTGGGTATCTTGCGGCCAGACTGAATACAACGAATTATTGATTCCCAGAGGCTGGCTGAAGGCATTGGCAACTGAGAACGGCGTTCCCCCTGAAGTTCCCGATGGAGTATTAGCATTGCTGTTGATCGCGAGCGAGAATGGCGGACTGGAAGTCAACCGCTGATTAAAGGAAAACCCCTCAAAAAAACTGGTCGCACCGTAGCCGCCGCGGACCACCATTTTATCGGTCGCCTGATACGCAAAGCCGACCCGCGGCATGATTTGATTGTAGTTGGCGTTATAGCAAGACCTGGTGGGACAGAGAATGGAGCCGGGGGCGGCGTCGGCTGGGACGCGACCAGCGTATTCCACAGTATTGTTGGGCAGGACGTTCGCCGTTTTGTCATTCTGCTCGTACCAGGGTTGGTCATATTCATAGCGGATCCCGAGATTTAGCGTAAGCCGCGGCCTGAACTTGTAGTCGTCTTGCACATATCCCGCAAGACGCCATTGACGGTTACCTACCAAGCCTAGTGGGGATGCAAGCTGGACGTTCGCTATGCGGCCAAGAACAAAGTCTGCGGGACCATATCCACCGCCGCCTGCCAGGCCGGTGAATTGGCCGCTATAACCAAACTGGCCAAGAAATCCGACGTTGCCCGCATTTAGATAATTCTGTTGGTAGCGTGTCGCCTGACCCCCGATGGAGAAGGAATGGTGCCCGTGCTGCCAGGCGAGATTGTCATAATAATTGAAAGTGTTATCGGTAAAAAATTGGGGATTGGCGTTGGTGCCGATGTAGCTGGCGTTGTTGCTAATGCTCTGCCCGGTAAAACCTACAAACTTCTGAGTGCCAAACGGAATGCCAACCTTCTGATCACCAGTTGTGCCGAACAGACCGGATGGATCACTGGGGATGCCGTTGTTCCAGCGAACCCGGGTAAACCCGAAACGGAATTCGTTCACTATGGTGGGCGAGAAAGTGTGCACAAAACCGGCCCCGGCAATCTTGGTTGGGTAGGTGTTGTGGGCGGGGAAGGAAACCGGAATTAGCGCGGTCGTAAAGTCACTGCCTGTTCCCTGAGCGTAAAAACCGTTGAGTCTGTCCGTATTGGCTGGAGTCCAGTCTACTTTGAAATCCTCTTGATTATTAGAGACGAAGCTGGATTGTGGCCCTTGAAAGTTGTTTTCGATGAGGCCGTCTGATGGCACCGAATTTGGCGCCGGGTAGAGTTCAGGATGGGCGGCAAGATACACCGCTACTGGATTCAGAACTGGGAGCTGATTGTTCGCATAAGGCGTGAAATTATTCTGCGTGTCAAAAAGCTGAATACCTGCGCCGGTAAGTGCTGAAAAGTTGCCCTTCAGCATTTCGGGTGTCAGAAGACTCGCCGAGGCCTGCCCCCCGCGATGCCTGCGTACACCCTCGTAGTCACCAAAGAAGAAGAGTTTATCCTTAACAATCGGTCCCCCGAAGGTACCTCCAAAAATATTTTGCGTGTAGGAGTTCTTAGGTGTAATCGGTACGTTGTGGTTGTTGCTCCAACTGTTCGCGTCGAATATCTGGCTCTCAAGAAGGTCATACAACGATCCGTGATAATTGTTCGTACCCGACTTCAGAATGGTGACCACTGCGCCGCCATTGGCGTTTCCGTATGTAGCATTGGCATTCGCTGCTACAACGCGCAATTCAGAGATCGCATCGGGAGCGGGATTGTAAGCAATCAAATTATTCTGCGGTTCATTGTCGTCCGCGCCTTCGAGGGTGTAATTGTTCGCCTGCTCGCGGTTCCCGTTGATAGCAACGACGCCGTTGTTAAATGTGTCGCGTTCAATGGCATTGTTTCCGGTCAGCCCGGTCGGATCGGTGTCGACTGCGCCAGGCTGGAAAAGCGTTAAGGAAGAGAAGTTTCGCCCGTTCAAGGGAATGTTCTGGATTTCAGTGGTCGTAAGAGTGGTGCTCAGGGTCGCGTCTGTCGTGTCGAGGATGGGGTGAACGCTCGCTGTTACAACAGTGGTTTCGGTGGCACCAATTTTTAACCCGATGTCAACCTTTGCAGTTTGGTTAATTTCCAAAGCAAAGGGGGCCAGCTTCTGCGTACTGAAACCTTTAGCATCAACCGTCAGCGTATAAGAGCCAATGGGAAGAAAATGAATGGTATAAACGCCGGCTTCATTGCTCTGTGCCGTCGTCACTACGCCCGTCTCGGTGTTCTGAGCAGTCACGGTTGCTCCGACTACAACCGCGCCGCTCGGGTCGGTCACCACGCCTGTAATTGATCCGGTGACATTTTGCCCCAGAGCCGATGAACAGAGCATGCCCATGACGGCGCAGACGAGTAGATAGCGGGACAGTGTTGTTTTCATGAAATCCTCCTTCAATGCGCGTAAACGGATCTGATCTCGAGTGTTGTCGTAACAAGTGACCCTACTTAGAAGTAATGTGCACTGTCAAGCAAAATTGATCGATTTTTACAAATCCAATCAAATATATGATTTCTGCTATCGGATTCCAAGATGCCGGCTGCGGCCTTGATGTACACTCTGGCAGCGCGAGCCAATCGAAATACTTGTCACGACAATCCTCGCGAAAGGTCGAATGCCCGAGTCCAAACAAATGAAGCTCCGGAGTGAGAAACGCTTTGAAGGACTGCTGCGCGAACTGAGGCATAAAGGCAGCATCTCGCTCGAAGAGCTGGTGAAGGCTCTTCATGCTTCTCCGGCGAGCGTGCGGCGCGATCTCGCTAAGTTGGAAATGCAAGGCCTCATCCGGCGAACGCCTGGCGGGGCCACTCTGGTTGAACCGCTGCTTTATGAACCCTTTCGTTACGATTCGCTCTTTCAGAATCGCGAGCAGCATCGTGCCGCCGAAAAACGTCGCATCGGCATCGCCGCGGCCGAACTCATCGACGAAAATGACACCGTGGGTTTTACTGCCGGCACCACCACCACCCACGTTGCCCGTAGTTTGCGCAACCGGCACAACATTCGCGTAATCACTAACGGTGTAAACATCGCCATGGAACTCAGCAACTGCGCAGGCTTGCGGACCTTCGTGACCGGAGGATTCGTGCAGTGGGCGGGCTCTTTCTCGCTGGTCGGACACTCCGCAGTGAATTTCCTGAGCGACATTTACATGGACAAAGTCTTTGTCAGCGTTTGTGGAATTGATGCCATGCGCGGGGTTACTGTCATCGAATCCGAAGAGGCGTTGACATTTCGGGCCATGATTCGCCAGGCCAAAAAAGCGATTGTGGTCGCGGATTCGAGCAAATTGGGTGCCGTGACCCCTGCCCTCGTGTGTCCTATTTCTGACATTCACATACTCATCACAGATAACCGCGCACCCGACAAAACTGTCGCTCAATTCACAGAACGGGGCATCGAAGTGCGCCGGGTTTGATTGCAGCGAGTTTCTCCACGTTAAAAACAATTGCAGCCTAGCAAAAGTCCACAGTCAAGGAAATGATCGTTTTTTCGCTATTCGATCACTTTCTGCTTGACACTCGCTTATTCTCGGTGCGATAAGGGATGCCGCGCTTGAGGGCAGAATCTGGAACGCAAGGAGATCCTTGCGGAAGGAGTGTGGGCTGTGAAGTTGTCGAATTTCGCTTCTTTCAAGTGCCTGACAATCGCTGGCGTCCTGTTGGTTTGCGCGCTAGGCGCGTTTGCTCAAAGCACCAATCGCAAAATCGGAACTCAAACCACTGTAACTGCGGATCCGCTGGTTGCGCGCCCACATACCAAATCCTGCACGGTGTCGCTTTTCAATAATTATCAATTCGCATTTTTTTCACAGACCAATCAGAATTTCCAGGCCAGCCCGCCTTCTGGCTGCTCGGGCCCTTGGGAAAAAATTGTGCTCGATGTGAATTTCAGCGAGAACGCCGGAGTTCAGTTTGATCGAACCGTAAGCATGTACGTCGGGAATGCGAACGTCTATTTTGGCACGACTCCTGAGCCTCTGAGCAATGCGACCAACACGTGGCACATAGAGCGGGACGTCACCGATTACAGCGCACTGTTTGCAAACCAACAGCAGGGTACGATCGTCTTGCAAAATTGCACGACCGATTGCCCGCCGCCATTCAACACCAGATTGAACGGCGTATTCACAGTCAGCGCTAAACTTGAGTTTTATCCCACACCCGGTCGCAGCCCTGCCCCCAGAACTCCAGATGCGGTTTTGCCACTTGTGCAGTCCAATGGAAGTGGCGGGGTGAATTTTCCCGTCCTCCTTTTCTCACCTACGGATCAGCTCTCAACCGCGTTCAATCTGCCCAGAAATATTGAGGCCGCATATCTCGATGTAATTGCCCAAAGCCAGCAAGTCGATGAACAGTGGTACGCCTGCTTTCCAAACGACTTGGCCAACATTAATGAGCTTTTCGGATGCGGCAATACCGATTTTCGCGAGGTTGAAGTCACCATCGACGGCCACCCGGCCGGTATAGCGCCGGTCTCACCGTGGGTTTTTACCGGTTTTCTTCCCGACCAGTGGGTGCCCACCCCAGGAGTCCAAACGCTTGACTTTGTTCCCTATCGCGTAAATCTGACACCATTCGCGGGAATTCTAAGCGACGGGCAATCGCACACGGTTGCGCTGAGTGTGTTCAACGACGATTTTTATTTTGCGACAACCGCTTCGCTACTGCTTTACCTGGATCCCAGGAGCTCCGAAATTTCCGGCGCGGTCACACAGAATACTCTGCAAAGTCCCTCTCCCTCTGTAACAGAAAACCTGCAAGGCACCTCGACGGTTACAGGCACAATTGGGGTATCACAAAAACGGAAATACACGATCGCGGGATATATCAACACCTCTCATGGACGGGTCAATACGTCAGTTTCGCAGGAGCAGAATTTCTCCAGCACCCAGGCTATTAACTTCGACACCGTGAACTTCACCGTGCTGGACCAGAATACTTCAGTGCAGAACACGGTGAACTCGCTGGCCACAACTTTTAGTAGAGAAGGGTCCCTGGTGACGGCGCAGAGCTTCAGTTTTCCGATCACCGTTAATGTCGTGCTGCCGGTTAACAATGCGTTATTCGGCTTGACCGTCGACACCACGCAGAAATATCAGGCGAGCAAATTGGTGTTACGCAATGGACGTATCGAGGACTTTTCTCTAGTCAGCAACTCGGTTACTGCGAGCGACGTAAGTCCATCATCAAGTTCACAGCACTACACATCGATTGACCTATTCGCGCGTCCATACGATTGCAAGATCGCCTCATCGAATGGAGTGTTGACGCAGGTCAGCGCAGGGTGCAATCACTGAGCAGCTAATTCGAATCAGCGCCCAGCGATGATGCGCGCTATTTACCCTCATTCCGGCACGTTATGGCGTGAGGTTGAACCTGCTGATCCAGCACTCCTCACATTTCGTAGATTTTTTTAAATGTTGGTTCTACCATGATCCGATTATGAGAACCATGCGCGTCCTGCCATTCTTGATTTTAGCGATGACCCTTCGCCTCTGTGCGGTCCCGATGACGGACGAGGACCGCGAGCACCTCCTGGTGCACTTTGAGATGACCGGACAGATGTTGGCTGAGGAGGTGCGCGGTCTATCGCCCGCCCAACTGGAGTACAAAGCTTCGCCGGACCGCTGGTCCATTCGGGAATGCGTCTCTCATCTGGCAGTCGCCGAGCCCGACTACTGGCGCGATCTGCAAAAGGCCGTTAAGGCGTCCCCCGATATGAAGGACAACAAGTCGGTGGCAACGGATGCCGACATTATGTGGTACGGCATCGATCGAGTTGTGCACACCAAAACTGGTGGCGGACACGAAAAGGTCGATACTTATAAGAACATGGACGAAGCCCTGGGGAAGTTCCAGGCACTCCACGCCACAATGATCGCGTACATCAAGACCACCGACGACGATTTGCGCGCGCACAGCTTTGGAGAGCGCGAACGGATTGATTGCTGGCAATGGATGCTCGAAATCTCCACTCATGCCGAGCGGCATATTCAGCAGATTCGCGAGATCAAGGCGGACCCTAATTTCCCAAAGAAGTAGGCCACTTTCTACTCCGCAAAGCGGCGGAGAAAACAAGTCCCTCGCTAAGTGGCACCGACGCTCTGTTCCAAAGCTGCGATACGCTCGTAACCCAAGCCGAGACCTTGAGTCATACCTTGCCTAGTAACTTTCCAAATTAAAATGGTTAATACCGCGCTAGGCCCGGCCGGTCTCATCCAGCAGCGCTCGAGCCCGCTTTAGATCTGCAGTTTCGAATCCTTCGGTGAAGGAGGAGTATATCTCAGCAAGTTGCCCATGGCTTGGATCGCCCAGCAATACATCCAGACGGTACATGCTCAATGCAGCTCTCAGCTGCCAGGATCTTGTGCCTTGTTGCTTAGCAATAGTCAATGCATCACTAAAGGATGATCGGGCTTCGGCCAGAGCCGAATTTCTGTGTGAATCCCTGGGAAGTTTACCGGCGTGGAGTAGGCCGCTGCTATTTAACAACAACTCACCTTTTATACGATGCAACTCCGGAAGCGCATAGCCTTCTTCGGTCTGCTTGGCCCAGGTTAAGGCGCGCGCGATTACCGCCAGTCCTTCGTCTATACGTTGCGCTTTGTTTAATTGATCAGCTAGAGAACACAGGAAGGTCGGGTAGAAAATTTTCGTTTCAGTAGCTTCGTACGCTGCGAGGCCGAGTTGCATCTGTTCGATCCCGTGCTCGATGTCGCCGAGTTCAGCATCTGCCCAACCGAGAGCAACCTTGGTAAATGCTACCCAGAGTTCCAGGTAATATTCCTCAGCTATCCTGATGCCTTCTCTTGCGCGCGCTTGAGCAAGCAGCGGCTCGCCTCGCAGCTGATGCAGCTGAGTGGAGAAGTGAGCGGCGTAGGCCAGGCTTTGTGGATGAGCAATCTCTTTGGCGAATTCTAATCCGACCTGCATTCGCCGCATGGCAGCATCAGGAAATCCAAGGGCCCACAAAGCTTTTCCTGCTGAACATTCGCTGAGGACTTTGCAGTCACGACCGCTGATCAGAGTCGGTGGATAAGGGTTTGTGGAATAAAGCTCCGAAGCCCGGTCCACGTGTTCGAGGGCCTCGCTGCATCTCCCCATTTCTAAAAGTGTGGAACCCCTTGCGCGGTGCGCCTCCATCATCAGTCTTGGATCCTTGAGTTCCTCCGCAAGCTCCACCACTCGATCGGCAATCCCCAAAGCAGGTTTGATTTTCCCCCGGAACATATGGAACAGACCAAGCAGATAGAGCCAATTGAATAATTCTGGGGACGGCTTGCTCGAATGGAAAAGATCCTTTCCCCCTTCATAAATCTCTTCCACTCCTGCCCATGCAAAACCTTTAACCGCCATGAGGGAAAGAATAAGAATCTTGCGCAGAGCGATTTCTTGTTGGTCCCGTTCGGCTGATTCCGGCACCAACTTCAAAACTACTAATCCTCGCTGCGCAAGGTCAGCGGCCTCATGATGAGCAGACTTGCGCGTTGCATTCTCGGCTGCCTGGATCAGATACTCGAGGGCGCGCGGCCAGTCGCGGTTTTGCTCAAAATGCATTGCCAGTTCTGCGGCAATCTCGCTCGCACGATCGCCATAAATCGCCACTCCGCGTTCAGCAATACGCTGGTGAATCTGCGCGCGCCGCATCGGGGCCATCATCCGGTAGGGCACGTCGCGGTAAAGCACGTGCACGAAACGATGACGCGGAGTGATCGTGCCATCGGGCAGTTCCACCAGCCATCCCGGAGACAAGAACTGGTGCCGGCCAGCTAATTCCTCGCAATGTTCTTCGACCCATTCGACCGTATTTTCGAGTCCGGCGGCAATCGCAACCGTCGAACATTCCATCCCGGCAACGCTTGCCGCCTCCAGCACCATTCGCTGATCAGAATTTAGTCGCTCAATCTGCTTTTCAATGAGCTGGCGAAGATTCGCGGGAACTTCTTTTTCAACATCCGATAGCTCGACACGCAAATTCCACGTGCCTTTTTCTTCGACGATCATCTTTTGATCGATCAAATATTCCACCAGGTTGACCATGAAGAGCGGATTGCCCTCGGTCCGCTGGTATATCGTCCGCCGCAAACGTGCCGGAAGCTGATGGCCGGGAAATCTCGTGTTCAGGTATTCCGCGATTGTTTCTTCAGCGAGGTATTCCAGCGGCAATTCGCGGCAGAGGTTATGTGCCTGCAACTCGCGTTTCACGCCCTTTAAAGGATGGTCGCCGACAATCACATCTACCGGACGATAAGTACCGACAACCATCAGGCGTGCGCGGCCCTGCCGGCGTGCCAGATACGAGATGAGATCAAGCGTGGAGTAGTCGCTCCAATGCAAGTCCTCCAACACAAGCAGCAAGGGGGATTCCAAAGCGAGCGTTTCAATCGCTTCCGCCATCTCCCGCAGCATTCGCTCGCGAGTTGCACCTTGCGCCTGCGATTGCAAGAGGCTTCGCTCGGCAGGTTGGATAACCGAAGGCATCTGCGCCAGCCAACTGGGAGCGTGCTGGCGCAAGCAGTTCAACACTTGATTTGCGGCCGCTGAGCGGCACAGACGTGAGAAGCCGTCGAGGATGGGCAAATAGGCTTCACCTGATCCATAGTGTTCCAGGCATTGACCGCGCGCGACGAGAATCGCCGAATCGCGGGACATCTGCTCAAGGAAGGCCTGCACCAGCGTGGTCTTTCCTATTCCCGGCTCTCCCGTAACAAATACAGTTTGACGTTCGCCGGCCAGCGCGTGTTCCAGCCAAGCGTGCATTTCGGCCAATTCTGCTTCGCGGCCCAGCACTTCCGGCGGGTTAGCGGAACCAGTAGCCGCAATGGACGAAGCTTCGGATGCAACAGTACTCGCTGTAGATGGAGTCTTGGCGGCCGCATCGGACAGTTTCGCTATGAAACGGTAGCCGCGCCGGTGTGCTGTCTCAATATAAAGCGGCTCAGCAGCATCGTCGTGGAGGGCTTCGCGCAACTGGCGAATACTGTCTTTTAGAACTGCATCCCCGACGAATGTGTCCGGCCAAACCGCATCCAGTACCTGCTGCTTGGTCACCAGCAGCCCCTGACGCTCCACCAACAATTTGAGGACAGCGAAGGCTTTTGGCCGCAAGGGTATTGCGCGCGTGCCTTGCCATAGGCACTCGTTGGTTAGATCGAGCCGAAACCTACCGAATAAAATATCTTGAGCGGCCTGCATAAACATCCATCGAAGTCGCGAGCACGACAGTCCGCAAGCTGATGCAAAACTACGTCAATAACTCCACGCTAGTCTCTCCAGCCCCGTGCAGCGCCTGGGCCTGCTTGAGATCCGCAGTTTCGAATCCTTCGGTGAAGGAGGAATATATGTCCGCAATTTGCTTGCGATTTGGATTCCCCAGCAAGTCATCAAGACGGTACATGCTTAGTGCAGCTTTAAGTTCCCAGTATCTTGCTCCTTGCTGCTTCGCAACCGCCACGGATTCAGCAAAGCAAGCTCTGGCTTGCTCAGTCGAAAGTTCAGATGCCTGGTGAGCGATGTTGCCCGATCTTCGCACGTCGGCAGAGTTCAAGAATAATTCGCCTCTGATCCGATGAAGCTCGGAGAGGGCAAACCCCTCTCCGGTTTGCCCGGCGAGCACGATGGCTTTTTGGATCTCAGCCAGCCCTTCCTCTATTCGTCCCGCTTTGTGCAATTGATCTGCAAGCAGACCCAGAAAGTATGGGGTCCGGAGTTTTGCGCCGGTGGCTTCGTACTGGGCCAAACCACGCCGCATCTTTTCGATGCCACCTTCCGCGTCCCCGAGTTCAGCATCCGCCCAGCCGAGTTCGATCAAGCCGTATATCACCCAAAGCGCCATGCCATACTCATCCGCGAGTTCCATTGCCTTTTTGGCGAATAGTTGAACCTGAACCGGTTCGCCGCGCAGATGATGCAATTGAGCTGCTACATGCTGGGCGATCACCAAAGTCTGAGGATGATTAAGCTCTCGCGCCAACGCTAGACTCCCCAATATGCGTTCAGCGGACTGATCTGGGTAACCAAGCGGAAGAAGGGCCAGAGCAATAAAGCACTCAACCATCACCTTGTTATCGAATCCGCCCGTGAAAACCTTGGTGCTGTGGTCGCGATATAGGGGGTAAAGTTCCGCGCCCTTTTGAAGGTGCTCGAGTGCTTCGGAGCATCGCCCTGAGAGGACAAGCGCCGCCCCCATCGCGCGATGGCCTTCCATGATCAGTGCGCCGTCTTTGAGATTTTCAGCCAACTGCAGGACTTGCTGTGAAATCTCGAGTGAGGTACCCATGTTTCCGCTGAATTGCTGATACATATTCAGTGACCAGAGCATGTAGAACAACTCGGGTGAGGGGCCGTGCCTCCAGAACAACTCGCGCCCGGGCGCATTAATCTTTTCTACCTCCGGCGAAGCGAATCCCTTTGTCGACATCAAGGAAGCACACAAAATCATGCGTAGTTTCATTTCTTGTTTTGCACGCTCCGCAGTCTCGGAAATCTGCTTGAGCGCCTCAAGCCCCCGGTTCGCCAGGTCGATCGTCTCATGATGGGCGGAACGCCTGGCCGCGTTTTGCGCCGCCTGGATCAGATATTCGAGAGCGCGCGGCCAGTCGCGATTTTGCTCAAAATGCATGGCCAGCTCTGCGGCGATCTCGCCGGCGCGGTCGGCGTAAATCGCCACCCCACGTTCAGCAATACGCTGGTGAATCTGCGCGCGCCGCATCGGGGCCATCATCCGGTAGGGCACGTCGCGGTAAAGCACGTGAACGAAACGATGACGTGGAGTGATTGTGCCGTCAGGCAGTTCCACGAGCCATCCCGGAGACAAGAACTGGTGGCGACCGGCTAATTCCTCGCAATGTTCTTCGACCCATTCGACCGTATTTTCGAGTCCGGCGGCAATCGCAACCGTCGAACATTCCATCCCGGCAACGCTTGCCGCCTCCA
>Ga0157372_10001619_pt1 | contig 24410 bp, 15 predicted proteins | sample C55metaG_FD_115307 | JGI IMG/M metagenome (GOLD analysis project Ga0157372, IMG submission 115307) | Corn rhizosphere microbial communities from Kellogg Biological Station, Michigan, USA - C5-5 metaG | ecosystem: Host-associated > Plants > Roots > Rhizosphere > Soil | place: USA: Michigan...
ACGGAACCGGTGCTGGCAGATTTCATCGGCTTCACTGAGAATGGCATCGACTTCGGTTGGCAAACGGTCACGCAATAATCGAAGGCGTTCCGATAGGTCGCTTTGCGAGAAGAAGAAATTGCCTCGCTGATAGGCTTCGATAAGAACAATCTGGTTACGGGGTAATGAGGAGAAGGGAAATGTAGCATCCAGGCGCTTGCCCAGTTCCTGACGGGCCCGGGTATGCACTTCGTCCCAAGTCAGACGCTTGATTCGCGACCACTTTTCAAGCCATGCCAGACTCACGGCTGGATATCATCCTTAGATTGGCTTGCATACGGCATAACTCAATGCCCAAAAGTTGAGAATAGCACGTGGTTCTCCAGCCCGGACCCACGTCGGTGACTGCACGTCGTTTTTGGGCACAACTGGAAAAAGTTTCTCCTCCGGCGCGGCAATAATTTTCCTTTTTCGCCTACGCCGGTTTCCCAGCAAGTCGATTCAGCTACTCAGAATGATGGGGTTACGGACACTGCTTTGGTTCTTCCCTTGCTTCTACTCCGGGTGAAATGAACCCATTACGCGTCATCTCTACTCGCAACGGATTGTCCGCCATCGTACTTAGCTGCCTGCTAGCCACCTTTGGCTGCGCCGGCGGAGGCTCTGGAAACGGTGGGGGCGGTTCCAAGCTGAACACCATCAAGGTAAGCGCAGCCAATGCCAATCCGACCGTTGGCGATACCGACCAGCTGACCGCCACAGGTAAATATGGCGACGGCAGCACCCAAGATTTGACCTCGTCGGTGACCTGGACCACGTCTCCGGCGGGTTTGGCAACAGTGGGTGCGGGCGGGGTGCTTACAGCGCAAGTCAGCGGCGCAGTGTCAGTTACCGCGAGCATGAGCGGGGTCAGCGGTTCGGCCAGTGTGACCATTGCGCCGAAGTTGGTTTCGATTGCGATCACGCCTGCCAGCAAGACGATCGCGGCATCGACCAAACAGCAGTTCGTCGCAACCGGCACTTACAGCGATAACAGCACCCAAGCGATCACCGGAAGCGTGAGTTGGAGTTCATCAAATTCTGCAGTCGCGACCATAAGCGACGCCACTCCTACCAAGGGACTTGCTTTAGGCGTTGGGGCGGGAACGACCAACATCGTTGCGACCTCTGGTTCGATCACTTCGAATACGGCCGTCCTGACGGTGACCTCGGCGAGCGCCACGTCGATCGCAATTAGCGGTCCGGCGACGATGGCACTGCGAGTCAGTCAGCAATTCACCGCGATCGCGACCTTTTCCGACGGCACAACCCAAGATGTCACTAACGTCTCGACCTGGAGCTCAGGGTCAAGCTCGGTTGCCACGGTCACCGTCAGCGGCCTTGTTACCGCCAAGAACCTGGGCACAACGAACATTTCAGCAGCCTTTGAATCGGTGAATGGCAGTAGCCCTCTCACCGTAGATGCCAGCAACCTTACTAGCATCGAAATTACAGCGGCAGAGAATAAGACGTTTATCGCGCAGGGAACAAAAATTGTAATTACTGCGACCGGTCACTTTAGCAATGGCAGCACCAGCAGCCTAAGCACAATTGTCAATTGGTCATCTTCAGATACCTCTGTAGCTCAGTTCGTGTCGGTGAATCAATTATCCGGATTGAAGCCTGGTAGTCTGACCATAACGGCGACGCTTGGCTCGGTGACGGCTTCGATTCCGTTCAGTGTAACCAATGCAACCATTCAATCTATTACAGTAACTCCGGTTAACCAGACAATCCCAATCGGCTGGCATCAGCAGTTCTCGGCCACTGGAAAGTTCACTGATTCCAGCACTCAGGATATAAGCACTTCAGTGGCGTGGAGCGCTGCCACGCCCACCGTGGCCAATTTCGGGACCCCGGGCAGCAGCATTGGCATCATACTGGGAATTAAACAGGGCACTACCAACGTTACGGCTTCTTTCAGCTTTGCGGGAGCAAGCGCCACCGGCAATACATCCTTGACAGTTAGTTCGGCAACTCTCAGCTCGATCTCGATCTCCGCGAGCAGCACCAATGCGACCCTGGCTCCCGGCGCGGCTCTGCCTTTCAATGCGAAGGCAGAATGGACCGATAAAAGCACGCAGAATGTGAACGTGTACTCGACCTGGTCATCGTCAGACACTAGTGTCGCGACCGTAGGAACTTCAGGCGTCGTCACGGGACAATCGGCGGGAGCGGCCACAATTACTGCGACAATAGGGACGATCAGCGCCTCTGCGCCCCTGGTTGTTGAAGGATCGAGATTGGTGTCGATCAAGATCACTCCACAAAGTCTCAAACTTCCCGCAACTATTGAACCCCAACTGACCGCGATGGGGACGTTCAGTGACGGCGAACAGTTGGATTTGACGTCGGCGGTGACGTGGACTTCATCAACGCCCTCGGTGGCAACTGTAAGCAATTCGGCGGATAGCGCCGGCGTAGCGACCGGTGTGGCGGCGGGTAGTACCACGGTCTCGGCGGCCTTCGCCGGCATCAATGCCACAACAAGCCTTACGGTGACGACGGCGACCTTGACTTCCATCGCAGTGACGCCCAGCAATCCATCAATCAGCCTGGGATCATCCCAGCTGTTTGCGGCTCAAGGAACGTTCACTGACAGTTCGGTGGTAAATATCACAGTCCAAGTGACTTGGACTTCATCTGACGTCACAGTAGCAACCATCAAGTCAAACGGACTGGCAAGCAGCGCTTCGACCGGCACAACCACAATTAAAGCAAGCCTGAATGGGGTCAACGGAACTTCTGTTTTGACGGTACACTAAACGGGAAAAGGGACGGAATTTATACATCAGCGAAGGTGAAACCGGAAATTCGTGGACTCGTACCACACTGTTGGTAAGTGACGTTGAAGCTATACCAACGTCAAACTCTCCAACAAAACCTGAATCCCCCCTTGCCACCCCCCGCAGGAGGGCCTGAATCGAGCATTATTCCGGGTTGGGTCTTTTCGGTCAGTTCGCGGCCCTGAAGCTCAGAAGTAGCGCAGAATGTCTATTGTTGTCACCATCGCAAGGTCTCTTTCCAGATTCTTAACGTTCGGCGAAGGCTCGCAATTCTCGCCTTTTCATGTTAGAAAACCAGATGCCGGGCTCCAGTTGGGGCCGGGAAGCCTTGTTGTAAACGGCGGGAGCGGTGTGGGTAAACAAAATTTACCGCGCGAAAATGTTGTGACCGTGCAGGAGTGGGAAAGGCGAACTGATGGCGTCCCTGACGTAAGCGTCATAATCCCTGTCTACCGCGGATCGCAGTACATTGCTCAGGCCCTGACATCGGTCTTTGCGCAAAGATTTACCGCCTACGAAATTATCGTGGTCAACGATGGTTCCCCTGAAACAGAGCAAATTGAACGGGAATTGCATCCTTACGCGCAGCAGATTACCTACATTAAACAAGAGAACGGCGGTCCCAGTTCGGCGCGAAACGCAGGCATACTTCAGGCCAAAGGCGAGTATGTTGCTTTTCTGGACTGCGACGATGCCTGGCATCCGAGTTACCTGGCGGAGCAACTTGCTCTGCTGCGGGCCGATCCTGAGCTCGATTTGATCTATTGCGATGCTCTGCTGATCGGTGCATCGCCAAATGCCGGCAAGACGGTGATGGAGATCAATCCTTCCCACGGCGAGGTAACTCTCGAAAGCCTTTTAAAACTGGATTGCAGCGTGATTACGTCTTGCACGGTCGTAAGACGGCAGCGCCTGCTGGATGCAGGCCTTTTCGATACGGAGCGCCGCTGCTGCGAGGATTACGACATGTGGGTGCGAATCGCCGATCGCGGCGGACGCCTCGCCTATCAGCACAAAGTTCTGGCCTTGCGCCGCATTCATTCACAAGCCATAACCGCAGACCCAAGCTATGTGATCGATTCGCAGGTAGCAGTATTCAGGAAATTGAAAGAATCTTTACCGCTGATTCCGGTCCACCAGGCGATTGTTCAAAAACAGATTGAACGGTGCATGGCAGAGATTCAGTTACACCGCAGCAAGGTGGACTTGATGGCGGGAAAATACAGGGAAGCTGCAAGTGGAGTGCGGTTCGCCAACACTTACTTTCAGAGCAGGAAACTGCGAGGCATAGAGTGGATTATTCGCATTATGCCGAGAACAGTTCGACTTTTTTATCGCACTCGAAATCAGTGGCACTCCACTATAAAGCACAAGAAATTTTTCGGACCGTCTGATGAGGTTACCTTCCGCAGGTAAGCTCAACATGCGATTAGATGTCATCCTGCCTACTTTCAATCGGCACGAGCTCCTGAAACTTACTCTGGAAAGCTTACTGGCCGCTGAAGTCCCTCCTGAACTAAGCGTTTCTGTAACGGTAGTTGACAACAACAGCAGTGATCCGACGCGTGAAACGGTTGAGAGCTATGGGCCCAGATTTTCCGGGCGGCTTCACTATGTATTCGAGAAGAAGCAGGGCCGGTCGCACGCTTTAAACGCGGGTATCAGCGCGACCAGCGGGGACCTTGTCGGCATGATTGATGACGACGAGCAGATTGGTCGTCAATGGTTTCGGCGCATCTATGAAATGTTTGCTGGTGGCGAAGTTGATTTCATAGGTGGACCCTATGTGCCGCACTGGCCTGCCTCTCCTCCATCCTGGCTGCCTCGCAACCATGCCGGAGTGATCGGGGTCGTGGATGGGGGATCGCAGCATGTCTACGGAACCAGTGATGCAGAGCTAATGGGCGGAAACGCCGTTATCTCGCGAGCGATGTTGACCAAGGTCGGTCTGTATTCAAGCGATTTGGGACGCAACGGAAAGCGCCCGTTGGCTGACGAGGATACCGATATGTACCACCGCCTGCTCGCGGCGGGAGCACGTGGGGTGTATGTGCCCGATCTCATCATTTACCACTACATACATCCCGATCGGCTGACCAAACGTTATTTCCGGCGCTGGCATTTTTGGCGTGGCGTGTCCTCCGGGCGATTGGACCAAAGGCAACCGCAGCCCACGCCTTATTTACTGGGTGTTCCGCGTTATCTGTTTGGAAGCGCGGCGCGTGCTTCTTTACGCATGTTGCCGGCAATGGTGGGTTTCAGGAAAGATCCAGCGGGGCTGTTCGGCGACGAACTGAAGATTTTCGACTTGTTTGGATTTTTTTACGGCAAACATTTTTACAAGCCGTCGAATAGTTGATGGTTAGCCTTCGATCTGACAGCCCCCTATTTTCCGTGCCTCGGCTGCAAATAAGGAGCCAGGAACTGCAACAGATCATTTTTCAGGAATGGGCCACCTGCGATTAAGCCATCGATCAACGGATCTTCGCGGTTGCAAGTTAGCGGAGCACCCAGCGTCTGAACGAAACCTCCCGCGCTTGCGATAAGCGCTGCGCCGCCGGCAACGTCCCATTCATTTTTTGGCGTGAGCGTAAAAGTCAGGTCCTCTAAGCCGGCAGATACCCGAGCCAATTTGTAGGCGACGGAACCCATGGGCGTGATCTTAAAAGGGGCATCCGCAAATTGCTTCCACTCCCCGCGTTTGGTCTCACTTCGGCTGGCAAGGACGATCGCGCCTTGAAGTTCACGACGCTGGCTGGCCCGGGCTGGCGCGCCGTTGTAAGTGAGTCCGCAATCGATTGCGCCAATGAAAGTTTCATTCGTCGCCGGATTGCAAATTCCCGCTGCCACCGGTCGTCCGGATTCCACCATCGCAATCGAAACGCAAAATTCCGGAATTCCCTGAACGAACTCGCGCGTGCCATCCAGCGGGTCGACAACCCATACGCGCTCGCGATCCAGGCGCGAAAGATCGTCGGCGCTTTCTTCAGAGAGCCAGCCTTCACCGTCACGCAGCAGATTTTTCCTTAGAGCGGAGTCGAGAGCGCGATCGACTTCGGTGACTGGATCATGTCCCGACTTATATTCAGTCTCAATTTTTCCGGGAGTGAAACGGTCGAAAATTTCCCGTGCGGCTGCAAGCGCTGCTTCGATTCTCTCGAGCACGCTGGAATAAGAGGACTGTTTCATCTGCCGAGGAAGTGCACGGGCGTCCACAACATTCTGATCCCGGTGGTCAGAAGGATCGCGCACAGAATCCGGCGCAGCCACAAAACCGGGACTCGTGTACTCAGGTTAGAGCCAAGAATCCCACCTGGAATTGATCCGATCAGAAGATAAGCCACCAGCGAAGGATCGACGTTGCCCAATCGAAAATGCAGAAAACTGGTGACCCCGGTGAGGATGACGGCATGCACGATGTCCGTGCCAACCATCACTTTTGGCGGATAGCTGTAGAACATAAGCAGAAGCATCATAATGATGCTGCCTGAACCAACCGAAGTCATTCCCACCAGAAATCCCGCGAACAGTCCGATGATTGCCATGCCGGTGAAAGATTTGGCGGTGGGATGGCGGCCAGCGACTTCCGCTTCAATTCGTCGCTGCATCAACAGCAGCGACGAAACTACAACCAGCAAAACGCCCACGGCCACCTTGATGAAATCATTGACCCCGGCGCCGTGAACGACTCGCAGGTGCTGGAGCAAGCGCACACCTAAGATCGATCCCGGTACGCTGCCGACAGCCAGGGCAGCCACCACTCTGCGGCGCACCGTTTCCTTCATCAGGTGCACTATGCTGGAGGGGATCTTGGTGAGGAAGTTGAACGCCGCGTCAGAACCCACGGCAACGATTGCTGGAATCTTAAGGCCGAAGATCAGAATTGGCAGCAGCAATACACCGCCGCCCAGCCCGGTAAGGCCGATCAGGAAACCAACCACAAGTCCGATCAGGACTTTAGCCGCGATCAATTCCATCGTAATCGTGCCGAATACTCAGACAACCGGTTCTCTTATAGGCTTACGCTCCCGCCGTAAGCACGGGTTCAGGACTGACGCCGATAAATCCCTGCTGTTCAAGGTGAAGAATAATTTCCTGCGCCGCTTCTTCTGCGCTCAACTCCGCGGTGTTGATCACAACCTCGGCATTGGTAGGCGCTTCATAAGGATCGGAGACGCCGGTGAATTCCTTAACAATTCCGGCGCGCGCCTTCGCGTAAAGACCCTTGCGGTCGCGCTGTTCACAAGTTTCTATAGGAGTCGCAATGTGCACCAGGATAAAGCCACCGTAGGGCTCGATCATCTGCCGCACCTGGCTGCGTACGGAATCGTAAGGAGCGATCGGGGCGCAAATAGCAATGCCCCCATTCTTGGTGATTTCTGATGCAACGTAGCCGATGCGGCGAATGTTGATATCACGGTGCTCTTTGGAAAATCCGAGCTCTGACGAGAGATTCTTCCGCACCAGGTCGCCATCCAGAATGGTGACCGGACGCCCGCCCATTTCCAGAAATTTGGTGAGAAGAATATTCGCAATGGTTGATTTTCCGGATCCGGAAAGCCCAGTGAAGAAAACTGTAAAGCCCTGCTTGTGCCGTGGCGGAAAGCTGCGGCGCAACTCACGCACCACTTCGGGATAGGTGAACCACGCAGGAATGTCGCGGCCTCCGTTCAGGCGGTCGCGTAATTCCGTGCCGGAAATGTTCAGCACGCGCGCGCCGGTGGGCACTTCGTTGTCCGGAACGTAGCAGTCCTGGTTCTCCAGATAAACCATCATGCTGAACGGAACCATGGTGACGCCGATCTCTTTCTCGTGCTTTGAAAATAATTCTTGCGCCTCGTACGGTCCGTAGAACGGCTTGCCATCTGAATCTTTGCCGGGACCAGCATGATCGCGGCCGACAATGAAGTGCGTTACGCCGTGGTTCTTGCGAATCAGCGCGTGCCAGATGGCCTCACGCGGACCGCCCATACGCATCGCTAACGGCAGCAGCGATAGCTTCACGGTCCCTGGAGGATACTTCGCCAGCAGCAGTTGATAGCAGCGCACGCGGGTGAAGTAATCCACGTCACCGGGCTTGGTCATTCCGACCGACGGGTGGATCAGCAAATTCGCTTCAACCGTCTTCGCCGCGCGAAAAGTCAATTCAACGTGAGCGCGGTGCATGGGATTTCGAGTTTGGAAGGCCACCACTCGCCGCCAACCCTGCCGCGAAAATTCTGCGCGCAATTCGGCTGGTGTCAAACGCAGGCTCTTGAAGTCATAATGCGACGGAAGTTGCAGCCCTTCGAGCTTACCGCCGACATACCAAGGGTTGGCCTGGTTGAGAAGATAGTTAACGCCGGGATGAACGGTGCTCGTGGTGCCGAAAACCGATTGGGCTTCGTCTTTACGCTCGGGCCGCCAAACTTCCTCAACGTCAAGCACTGCGACCATCACGCCTTCAGGATCGCGCAGCGCGACCTTGCTGGTGCCCGGCGTCAACTTTTTTGCGAAATCCTCGGGAACATCGAGAGTGATCGGCATGGGCCATATAACGCCGCTGGTCAGCAGCATGTTGTGGCACACGCGCTCGTAGTCCGCGCGTCGCATAAATCCACGTAAGGGTGAAAAGCCGCCGCTCAGAAGTAATTCCACATCGCATAATTGCCGGGGTGTCAGGTCCCAAGAAGGCCAATCCTTTGATTGGGCCTTTAATTCCGCGCTACGTTCCTGTGTGGCAATGAGTTGTACAAGTTCACCGCCATGCGGCGGAACAAGATGGCTCGTCGAGTTCGTCAAATGCGAAACCTCCCTAGGAAATTCTGGCCCGTCCAGCCAGAGCACTCATAAATAAGGGGGATAAAGAAAACGGCGTCTTGAGGTCTTCCCAAATTTAGCAGAAACCCGTGCTCATTAATCTTACCAAAGGTAATGCTATAGGCACTGATTAGGCGCGGAAATAGTCGTTTTTTTGCCGGCCGGAAATCAGATAGGAATGGTAAACATTTGGGGGTAAGATAAAGCGGTGAGAGTCATAGTTTCCGTCATTATCGTTGCCATCGTGCATGCAGTATCGTTTGCGCAGAAGCCACCTGATCCCGAGGCGCGCAACAAACAGGCGGTCTCCGTCGCCCCAATCCGGCCTGGCACCGCGGTCCAACCACACCGGTCTCGACCCGATGCGACCAGCGTTTCCAAGTCTGGATCATCATCCGCTCGGGAGTTGGTAAAAATCGAGCGGACTAGCGCTCAACAAATGAAGACGACGCACAGGAATGTTAATTCGAAGCCGGTTTCCCAAGCTGTGTCAGAAAAACAGGCTCCAACCAAAAACAAGCCGATCAAGTTTTCCTATCAACCGCCAAAAAATGCCGGTGTACCTTCTGCCAAGAACACGCCACCGCCCGCCACCCAATCGCACAAACCCCACTAACATCCCGGCCAAGAAAAATTCGTCTATGTCTTGATGGCTTTCGCTAACTGTCCCTCATGGGACAGAGATCACGCGTGGTTCTCAGTCATTGCGGTAGTTACCTTCGATTGCCCGACATTCATCGCCACTTGTGCCTTGGCGCTACAATTTCGGCAGTCCGCCTCATCAACGCTAACGCTTGAGTCCTTATAGGAAACTATGCCAGTGATGGAACACAGCGGCGCCGGATCACGGGTTGCGTCTGCTGGCGCAATAACCAGATTTCTTTCCCGATCATCTTTCCTGAGCAAAAGTGAGTCAGCGAGAGCTTCAATCACCTTGTCTGCACTCATGGCTGTTATCAGCGCGGTCCTGGTTCCGTCTCGGATGCTGCTGCAGAACGGACCGCAAGACGATGGACCGGTATTTGCCTACATCGGTTGGGCGATGCATCGCGGCCTCATACCTTATCGTGACCTGTGGGACCACAAGGGACCACTTCTGTACTACCTTCAATTCGCTGGGTTTTCTTTTTCGCCGAACTCGACGATTGGAATTGGAGTGCTGGAACTGATTGCATTCTCGATCGGTTTCTTTCTCTTATATCGCGTAATCGCATCATTCGCTTCGCGGCTGGTTAGCGTCGCGATCGCGGTGTTCTCAGTTACCTTCGTATTGCATTTTTCGGGCGGCGGAAATATGACCGAGAGCTGGTCATTACTGCCACTGGCTGCGGCGCATTATGGATGTTGGCGATGGTCGAGAAACATGTCCAGGTCGTGGCTGGTCGTAATAGCTGCATCCTTCGCATGCATTTTTTGGTTGCGTGCCAATATAACGGTGTATCCCTTAATCGCAATTCTGGTAGTGCTTTACGCGAGTCAGAAGATTGAAGGGCGAGTGGGGGCGGCAAAGCAATTCATACTGGCGGTAGCTGCGGGGCTCGTAATCTCAGCTTTGATTGTGGCGCCACTCTACCGCTGGGGAGTGTCTCATGACTTCCTGGCGGCGTATTTCGGATATAACCGGGCATACTCTAACGGCTTATCATTGGCCAGCCGATATGAGCACACAAATCAGTTATTAGGACAACTGTTCCCGATCGCGATCGCTGTTCTGGGCACTGCCGGTTGGGCCTTGTGCATCGGAGAGTGGCGACGGACGACGCAGGTTGATGGCGCCCTACCGCCGGTGTACATCCGGGCTTTGCTGTTGAGTTTGCCCTTGGAACTCGCAGCAGCTACCTTGTCAGGCAGGAATTATCCGCATTATCTGCTGCCGCTGTTTCCGACCTTGGTAGTGCTCGCGGCTTGGTTTCTCTCTGAACTGGAGAAACTGTGCAACTTATCGGCAAGGCGAGCATTAATAGCCTCACTGTTGCTCGGATTAGTGGCGCTTTCGTTAACGACCTATTCTGGCGATTTCGCACGATCGACGGAGCCGACACATTCCGAATACCTTGCGGTAGCGCGATTTATCCGCAGCGTGACGACGGATAGAGACAGGATCACTGTGGTCAGTGAGCCAGACGCGGCCTTTATTTCATTTCTGGCGCGCCGGTTACCAGCTTCGCGATTTGTATATCAACTTCCCTTAATTGACATAAACAATCCCATGGCAGGCGATCAGCGGCGGCAGTTCATGTGCGACCTGGCACAGAACCGGCCAGCAGTGATTGTCTACGGAGATCCGATTATGGGGATCTTATGCGCCTCTAAACTTGATTGCCCTCAGCAGAATTCGCAGCCGCCGATTTCTGAATACGGTTACCAATCCACCATTCTTCCTAAACTTCTGCGCGACGTAGTCGCCGCGGAATATCAGCCAGTTTCAGATTCCCGATTCGGGGTCTTCAGAATATTAATCCGGAAGGATCTTGCGATTCCTACGCAGTGGTAGTCAATTTCTTTGGCGCTGAATTTTGAAGTGTGGCGGCAATTATATTCGCCGCCTGATTGCCATTTCTGACTGCGTAATTCGTACCCCTATCCTCTGGATAAACCTGCGCCATGCTTGAAACGAATAGGTTTTTGACTGGCGTAATGAAATCAGGAATCAACCGGCTGTAGTGGCGCTCCACCAGCGGTTGAGCATAATCCGCACGCCATACGTGGGCATTCTCGAGAAAATCGCGGCGAAAGTCAGGGAACATTTGTTTGAGAGCAGCGACGGCGACTTTAACGGCGTCCTCGTTAGACATTCGGTAAAGTTCCGCCGAGGGCGGCAAGTACTTCGACAAATAAACAATGTGGCGCCCACCATAAGTGCTGGCCGGTTCGAAGTTCGTGTGTTCAATCACTCCTACAAAAGGGAACGAAGGATCGTTGACATTAAGCCAGTACAGCGACGACAGGCTACGATTGAGCTCCAGCACGACGCAAATATTCGAAAGATAGCGGATGCGGCGCAAGCTTTCCGCATAACCAGCCGGGACAACAGGCGCGACCAGGTCTGCGGCCAGGGGCAGTGGTACCGTAAGCAGGACAGAGCGAGCGTGAATCAAACCCTTCGAGGTAATTAATCCATCCACCTGGCCTGCGCGTGATGAGATTGCGCGCACTGAGGTATTCAGTTGGATCTCACCGCCGCATTTTCTAATGGCGTCCGTGACCTGGGATGCGAGTGCGCTGAACCCGCCTTTATAGTAGGCAAGCATTTCCTGGCCGGCGCGCCCGCGGCTCCCGCCACGTAATTTCAATTTGTTCCAGAGCCAGACCGCCGACACCTCTTCGGCGTACTCACCAAATTTCCCAATCAGCAGAGGCTCCCAGACCACCCGGTAAACTTGCTCGCCGCCAAGTTTCGTCAACCATTCCTTCGTAGTCACACCTTCAAGTTCCTGCCAGTTCTTCACTCGTCTGGCGGCGAGAGTCATGTACCCAAGACGCAATCGGTTTGTAAAACTCAGCGGAGTGAACGCGAGAACATCTCGCGGACGGCTAAGCCGGAAGAGACGATGAGCGAAATACATTCCGGTGGATGTCGGATGCCAGAGCACATCGTGCTCGCGTCCCAGGCTCTTCACGAGGCTAATGATGTGCTGATCGCTGATGAACCAGTGATGGTAGAACTTTTCGAGTTGCTGATCGCCCACGGTGAACGAGCCTGCGAGTCCCCCGGGTTCGGAGTCCTTCTCGAGCACCGTGACCTTGAATCCTTTTCGCGCCAGCTCCAAGGCTGCCGATAGACCGGTAAAGCCTGCTCCGACGATGGCAACATCAGTCATAAGCAATTAATGTGGAGTTGAAGCCGCTCGATTCGGCGTTTCGTTTAAGCGGACCCGCTTGCCGCCTTCCGGGCGAGTGGTTGCTGAGTCACTGAACACAAGACTTCCCGCACCAGATATAGCGGCCTTTGCTTGGCTTCGGTATAAATGCGGCCAATGTATTCCCCAACAATGCCCAAGCTCAACATTTGCATACCACCGATAAATAGCATGCCGATGAAAAGCATCGTCCATCCCGGGACCCAGATTCGCGTGAACAGGCGCAATACCAACGCATATGAAATCCCGAGCAAAGACATGCCCGCAGTTGCGACTCCCAAGACGCTTACCATGCGCAACGGAACCACCGAAAACGACAGAATCCCATCCAGGGCTAAGCGCAGCATTTTGTGAAGGGGATACTTTGTCACCCCCGCAAGGCGAGGGAGCCGCTCGTACTCCAGACCGTAGCGGCGAAATCCGATCCAACTGGAAAGTCCTCTAAGCATCCGGTCTCGCTCAGGCATCCGCAGCAGTGCGTCTACAGCCTTGCGATCCAGCAAACGGAAGTCGCCTGTGTCGCGTGGAATCTCCGTATCTGAAAAAAGGTTTAGGATCCGGTAAAACCAGTCTGCCGTTTTCAGCTTGAACCAGCTCTCGCCGGCACGCGTCTTACGAACTCCGAACACCACTTCGTAACCTTGTTCCCAGAGCTGAACCATTTGCAGCAGGACTTCCGGAGGGTCTTGCAGGTCGGCATCGATTAAAGCCACAGCCGCGCCATCGGCGTAAGCCATCCCAGCAGAAACGGCAATCTGATGCCCGAAGTTTCTGGCCAAATCAACTACCTTGACCCTTGCGTCTCTACCCTGTATTTCGCGGAGCAACTCGTAAGTGCCGTCAGTCGACCCATCATTTACATAGACGATTTGGTAGTCGCGAATCGCAGGCGATAAAACTCGGGTGAGAGTCTTGTGGCAGGCTCCAATGACGTGTTCTTCGTTATAACAAGGAACTACGACTGATAGTCGGCATGTGCTCACGAGATTGTCCAGGAAACGCCTTTTGGAAAAATGACTGCAATCCAGCCCTCATGATAAGAGAGGTCCGAGCCGAACTGACTGCACTCTGGACGTGGAAGGTTACTTCCGTGCTCGGCAGGGCGCTACGGATGAGCGTCTTTGCCTGCTGCAATGGATTGTACGGCCGGAACTCGCCTTAGTACGGCGTCGCTTTTTAGTGAATATTTAACCAGGCACCAGAGGGCGCGCACTCCGTCTTTCCAGCCGATCTTTTTGCCTTCTTCGTACGTCCGACCCTGGTAGCTGATGCCGACTTCATAAATTCGCAGGTGGCGCTTGGCCACTTTAACCGTGATCTCAGGCTCGAATCCAAAGCGGTCTTCTTCAATCGGAATCGACTGGATAATCTCGCGGCGAAAGACCTTATAGCAGGTCTCCATATCGCTGAGGTTGATGTTGGTCAGGCAATTTGAAAGCAAGGTGAGAAGCCAGTTGCCGACTGAATGCCAGAAATAAAGCACCCGATGCGGGCCGCCCCCGAGGAAGCGCGAGCCATAGACAACATCCGCTTTGTCTTCCAACAACGGTCCGAGCAATGACGGGTATTCGGCCGGATCGTATTCCAGGTCAGCATCCTGAATAATTACGAAATCCCCGGTCGCCTCTTGAATGCCGCGACGCAGGGCCGCGCCCTTGCCCATGTTTTGCGGCTGCAAGAAAATCTTGACCTGTGACTTGGCGGAAGCCAGCTCTTGCAGGATTTCCCGCGAACCGTCACGGGAGCCGTCATCGACACAGAGCAGTTCGATCTCAAGCGGCACCTTGAGCACACGCTCGACCACAGCGCGCACCGTGGCGCGCTCGTTGTAAACGGGCATGACGACAGACAGTTTCACGCGGAGTCCGAGACAGTGTAAGGCATTTAACCAAACGTTGCGTCCGAACGAGGAATGAGACGGTGGAAGAAGCTTCCGGGCAGCAATCTCATTACCGTAGTAGGACTGGTTCCACCAGTTGTAAAGTATTTTTTACAGCCTCAGTAACTTGGGAATACATCCTTGCTGGGGTACGCTGAATCTATTCTGCAATCGGCTAATCTTGGGGCAGGACGGATCTAAGGAAATCCTTATGTTAAACAGACCTTCTGCGCGTTTGGGTTCAGCAACTCTGACCGTAATCCTGATTGGCTGCGCAGTTTTTTTCCTGGCAGCGTCCGGCAGCAAACAAAACGCTTCAAGAGACCGGATTATGTATTCAGTCGATTCTGCCCGGACTGCGCCGGTGAGGGAGACCGCGCATCCGATGGCGCGAGCGCAATTTGACCGGGGCCGCATCAGCCCCGAACAACAACTCAGCAGTGTTGCTTTTAGCTTCCGGTTATCCGCTGCCCAGCAGTCAGACCTGCAACAACTCCTGCGTGAACAGCAGGACCGCTCATCACCGAACTACCACCGGTGGCTTACGCCCGAGCAATATGCCGCCAGGTTTGGCATGACGCCGAATGATTTGGCCAAGGTAAGTTCATGGTTGCAGTCGCAGGGCCTCACGGTAAACGGCATATCGCGTGGCCGCAATGAGATTTCGTTCAGTGGCACCGTGGGACAAGTGGAGTACGCGCTGAGGACTGAGCTCCATCGATACATGATTAACGGCGAGCAACACATGGCGAATGCGTTTGACGTATCGCTGCCCGAGGCTTTTGCAGGCGAAGTGCTAGCAGTGCGCGGGCTGAATGATTTTCATCCGAAGCCGAGGTTTCGCAGGCCGCTAGCGAGATTTACTTCAAACATTTCTGGAAGTCACTTCGTAATACCCGCCGACTTTGCGACGCTTTACGACCTGCCGTCAAACGTGGATGGCACCGGCCAGACGATTGCGGTGGTTGGGCAGACTTTGCTTAACGCGAGCAACAGCACCTCTGATCTCGACGAATTTCGCAGCGCGGCTGGTCTGCCGGCAACCACCAGCACAAATTTTAAGCTGATACAGGTGCCGGGCACCGGCACGGCCACCGCCTGTACGGGCGATCAGACAGAGGCCGACCTTGACCTGGAATGGTCAGAAGGCGTAGCCAAAAACGCGATCATCAAATTCATTTATGCCGGGAATGGCTCCGGCACCAACTGCAACAATCGAACCTCGAACGTGTTCGACGCCCTGCAATACTCAGTCACAAATAATGTTGCCCCAATCATCAGCATCAGCTATGGAAATTGTGAAGCTAACCTGGGCAAACCATTCGTGCTCACCATGCAGCAATGGGCACAACAGGCGAATGCCCAGGGTCAGACAATAAGTGGTCCCTCCGGAGACGAAGGTGCCGCCGATTGCGATACTGGAACTTCTGCGACCCAGGGCTTCGCCGTAGATGTTCCAGCTGCGATTCCTGAAGTGACGGGCGTTGGCGGAAGTGAGTTTACCGGCGATGCGGCGGCTACCGTGACAGTGGCGACCGGATGTGCGGCTGCGACGACTGACTGGGGCGCGTCGTGTACATCAACCAGTTCGGCCGGGACGGTGCTGCACTACATCACAGAAAAAACCTGGAACGATCCGCCGGTAGCGGGCGCGACCAGCTTGAGCGCGGGCGGCGGCGGCGCAAGCACAATTTTCGCTAAGCCCTCATGGCAAGCCGGAACCGGTGTTCCTGGTGATGGCAAGAGAGACGTGCCAGACATCGCACTGAACGCTTCCAATGCTCACGACTCTTATCTGGTATGTTCGCAGGATTTCTTTACTGGGACAGCCGGGGTCACGAGCTGCGCAAACGGTTTTCGTTCGAGTAGTTCGAACACGAATAACAATAATCTTGTTGATGCAGTTGGCGGGACCTCCGCTGGTGCGCCGACTTTCGCTGGAATTCTTGCGCTAATCAATCAGGCAACGGGATCGAGTGGATTGGGCAACGTGAATCCCATGCTCTATGCGTTATCGGCGAGTTCTCCGACCGCGTTTCATGACATCACTTCAGGAAACAACAACTCTCCCTGTACCTCTGGTACCACGAACTGCCCTGCGGGCACAACCAGCTTCGGCTTCTCTGCTGGCGCCGGCTACGATCAAGTTACGGGCCTTGGTTCACTCGACGTGGCGAATTTAATATCTGCGTGGAGCGCGGTTACCTCGACGCAGGATTTTGCTCTCGACGGGTTAGTGACCTCAGCAGTGGCGGGGCAGGCGGCCACTTCGATGGTGACTATCTCCGGACTTAATGGTTTTGCCGGAACTATTAATCTGACCTGTGCCAGTGCAGCGTCGGTCAAGATTTCCTGTTCTTTGAATCCTGCTAGCGTAACCTTCGCAGCGACCGATAAAACCAAAACTTCTACTCTGAGCATGACTGCAGCCGCAGATCTCCGAGAAATACCTTCAGATAAATCCAGAGTTGAAATTCTTGCCAGAGGGTTTGGGTTGACTGGCGGGTTATTTGCAGCCGTGATCTTAGGTGCCCCTTCGCGACGCAAGTGGGCTGCGCTGTTTGGGCTAGTGGTGCTGGCAATTGCGCTCACCGCGGTCGGCTGTGGCGGAGGAAGCGGCAGCAGCCGCGTAGTAACCAGCGGTCCGCAGACTTACATTGTGACCGTAACCGGCTCGGGAACAACCGGTGGCGGAGCCGCGCTGACTCACAGTGCGAACGTCAGCTTGACCGTCGCCAGCAACTGATCAGATATCAGGCAAAAATTGTCAGAAATGAACTCGCGCGAGCCTAGGCTCACATTGGACAACCGTGCGCGACCGTCATCACATTAACGTGGGTGGGCTTCGGATTTATCGCCGGCTGCGGCATGACGTGTGCACTCCTCGCAGGGACAGATTTCCCGCAGCCACTTCCACGAATAAATTCCCAGGGTGTGACCGTCGTTCCAGTTGAACTTGATGGCATATTTGCCGACACCCTCCGCGGACTCAGGTTTCACGGCAGGCTTGAACATCGGCAACTCGCCGGGTTTCGGTTTCACCGGCTGCCCCGCTTCGCGACCGGTCTTACTGCGCTCTTCATCGCAAAGTGCGCAGGGACATGCGTCCCGCAAATAGGGAAACGTATAGCTGGAAAGATGTCCGTCTTTCCATTCAATGTCCACACCTTCGCCTGAACTTAAGTGAACTTTGACAGACTTTGGATCGACTGAGGGCACGATTCAGTATCGCAAAAAGGTGAAATGTTGTGGGTCGTGGATCCTTCTACACTGCTTGCGTCGACTGAATTCCAGCCGCATGTCCTTCCGAGTGGAAGCACTGATTTCTTTTTTCCACACCTATTCCACTTAATCTCGATTAAAAGCGTGATCTCGTTTCTGCAGTTTCCTCTCGCCAAAGCGCCTGCAAAAGATCAATCGAAAGACATTCCCAGTGTTACCCACGCAGTGCCCAAAGGAGATGACCTTGTGGGCTGTCCCTTAGTTATCTGTCTTGTAAGTAGGTGGAAAGCTAGAGTGCCTCAAGCAGGCCAATTCTGGGCCTGGCATTTTATGCGAGTTTCGAGGGAATTATGTCCCCCAATGCCTTGGCTGATGCACGAACCACAATTCGAGGTTTTCGCTTCTGCTTGGCAGTTGTTGTAGTGCTGTTGGTCTCTGTTTTTGCTGTCGCACAAGTTCGTTATGTGACGGAAGATTTCAGCCGCCCGACCCGCATTTCACAGCTGGTTCACCCAATTGCCGTTGTAGCCAGTTTCGCGCCGGCGGCGCAGGGTCAACCCTTCGCCTCAACCCTGGGGGTGGCAGGTGGAGTGGCGCCATTTAGATTCTGGATTGCGCAAGGCACACTTCCGTCCGGTTTGTCATTGAATTCGAGCACGGGTGTGATCTCTGGCGTGCCCGCGGTGAGCGGCACGTTTGCTTTCATCGTGGAAGCCACTGACTCGCACTACGGCGTCGGCAGACGTTTGTTGCAGTTCAACGTTGCCCCTAAGACTGTGAGCCCTATTTCAATCGCACTGAGCCCGCAGAGTATTCAGCTGGCGCCGGGCGCAACCGTTCAATTCACTGCGACCGTCCAAAATACATCACAGACAGCCGTTGTTTGGTCTGCAAGTGCCGGTTCGATTTCCGCGAATGGACTTTTCACTGCGCCCCTGAGCGCAGGAACGGCAGTAGTTACAGCTGCCGCCGCTGCCAACAATGGAGTGCGGTCTTCTGCAAATATTTCAGTCCAGAGGGTGCAGAGCGCGCCGCCGCTAAGCGTCGTTACTTCGACGTTAGGCAACGCTCAAGTCAATTCCCTTTATAGCGTGAGCATTGCTGCGCAAGGGGGCACTGCGCCCTATACGTGGTCGCTGACCTCGGGATCTTTGCCGAGCGGGTTAACTCTGGACCCAAGCACCGGCGTCATCGCCGGCAGCGTCAGCCAAGCGGGCACTTTCAGCTTCACTACCGAAGTGACGGATGCGTCAGCTAACACGGCTACCCGGCAACTTACCCTGAGTGCGATAGCGTCGAACTCAGGCAACTTCGACGGCCCGGCAGAGTTGCCGCGCACTACCGTCCAAAGTACGCTCGCTGATACTCCCGCCCCAGGCAACACAATTAACGTTTCCATCGGAGCCAATCTTCAGACAGCGCTTAACAACGCGAACTGCGGCGACACAATCCAATTGCAACCGGGTGCGACTTTTACCGGCATCTTCACTTTACCCGCGAAAAATTGCGACGACAGTAACTGGATCATAATTCGCAGCAGTGCGCCAGACGCCTCGTTGCCGCCGGAAGGAACCCGCATCACTCCGTGTTATGCCGGCGTTGCTTCATTGCCAGGTCGCCCAGCGTTGAATTGCACTTCCACCCAGAAAGTTATGGCCACTGTGATGGGCGGGAAATCAGGTGGACCACTGGTGCTGGCTGCTGGGGCGAACCACTACCGTATCGGCCCGGGGCTTGACATCACCCGAACCCCAGGTACTGGGATTAGTTACAACCTCATCGCTCCTGAGATTGCTTCGCCCGCCAACCACATTATTGTGGATCGCGACTGGGTGCACGGCACTGCGCAAGACGAGACCACACGCGGGCTTTATCTAAGCGGCGTCACGTATGCGGCGGTGGTTGATTCTTATTTCAACGACTTCCATTGCACCGCCGGCATCGGCGCCTGCACCGACTCGCAAACCATCGCGGGCGGACTGGGCGACCTGCCCCAGGGCACATGGAAGATAGAAAACAATTTTCTGGAAGCGGCCTCAGAAAATATTTTGTTCGGCGGCGGAAAGGGCACAACCATTCCGACGGACATCGAAATCCTCCGCAATCACATGTTCAAGCCACTCACCTGGATGCCCGGCCAGCCGGGGTTTGTCGGCGGAGTCAACACCGATCCGACCAGGTGCGTGCAGTTCAAAACCCCGGGTTCTTGCCCCTTCGTAGTCAAGAATCTGCTGGAACTCAAAAATGCCCAACGGCTTCTGCTTGAGGGTAATGTTCTCGAACACACCTGGCCCGGTTTTACGCAGCACGGTATTGCCATCGTTCTGACCGCGCTGAGCCAAGGCGGGACGACGGGCAATCCGAACGCGACCGTGGCCGACATTACTATTCGCTACAATCACGTCTCTCATGCGGCCAGCGGCGTGGTGATGGGAGAAGCGAACTACGGCTCCGGGCCCCCGAAGCTAGAGGCGCGTATCAGCATTCACGATGATTTATTCGACGACCTGAGTCCCGCTTATTACAACGGCGATACCAGTGTGGTAGCTGGGATGGCGTTTCAGCTCAGCTTCTGTTCCACCTGCACCCCGCTCCAGGATGTTCTGATCGACCATGTGACCATGATGTTAACGTCGCCCAGAATGTTCATGGTTCTCGGAGCTCCGCTTGGAAAACACATCCAGAATCTTACCTTCACGAATAATGTTGTGTCATTGCCCTCCGGACTGGCTGTCACCGGTACCGGAGCGAACGCCCCATGCGCTTTCAGTGGGGGAACGAATCTGGCGAGGATCAACAATTGTGTGAGCTCGTATAGGTTCACATCCAATGCATTGATAGGCGGAACGACTGCTTGGCCGACCGGAAATGCTTTCCCATATTCGGTGGCTAATATGGCTCTTGGAACTCCGACTCTGGGAGCGGACGTGAGCGCTGTAAATCAGGCGACCTTGGGCGCTCAGTAAACCTGATTATCGCCCTCCTATCGGTCCCAGCACACCACGTGAGCTGGGACCGCTGTTTTAGAGGGGCGAACATGCATCAGCGCATTTTCATTCCAGTGGGGTCTCGGAAATCAGTGTGGATTCCAAAGCGACGAATTCGCTTTATGAGATTTTGCATCGGTTGAGGGTCGTCCGGTTCTCTGCGACACTTATTTAATGTCCAGTCAGCAATACGGAAAACAGAGAAAACTCTGGTGTGTTTTTCTGCAATATCTCATGGGCTTAGCGTTAACGGCCGGGTTGGCAAGTCCTGCATTGCTGTTCGCCTCCGGCAGACCTATCGGTGACTCGCCAGCACCTGGATTCGATGGGCCAGCGGAGCTACCCCGCGTCTTTGTCCGCAGTTCGCTGGCCGATACACCTGCTCACGGAAAAAGTTGGGAAGTAAAATCCAGCGACGATCTCCATGCAATTCTGAAACAGGCCAATTGCGGAGACACGATTCAGTTGCAGGCAGGCGCGACCTTTAGCGGCATTTTTACATTGCCGGCAAAGAACTGCGACGACAGTAACTGGATCATCATACGTAGCAGTGCACCAGATATGTCGTTGCCGCCGGAAGGGACCCGCATCAGTCCTTGTTATGCGGGTGTCTCCTCCTTGCCAGGTCGCCCCGCATTAAATTGTGCCTCCCTGCAAAAAGTCATGGCCACGCTGGTGGCCACGAAATCGGGTGGACCACTGGTGCTGGCTGCCGGAGCGAACCATTACCGGATCGGCCCCGGGCTGGAGATTACCCGTACCCCTGGCACCGGCATTAATTACAACCTGATCTCGCCCCAGGAATCCGCGCCAGCTGACCACATTATCGTGGACCGCGACTGGGTGCACGGAACTGCGCAAGACGAGACTACGCGTGGCCTCTATCTGAGCGGCGTTACTTACGCGGCTGTGGTCGGTTCTTATTTCAATGATTTTCACTGCACTGCCGGGGTCGGCGCGTGTACCGATTCTCAAACCATCGCCGGCGGTCTGGGAGACCTGTCCCAGGGCACATGGAAGATTGAAAACAATTTTCTGGAAGCGGCCGCAGAGAACATTTTGTTCGGTGGGGGAAAAGGCACAACCATTCCTTCCGATATCGAAATTCGCCGCAATTATTTATTTAAGCCCGTCACCTGGATGCCCGGTCAGCCGGGTTTCGTCGGTGGAGTTAACACTGATCCGACGAAGTGCACAAAATTCAATACTCCCGGTTACTGTCCCTTCGTTGTCAAAAATCTGTTCGAGCTGAAAAATGCCCAGCGGTTGCTGTTTGAAGGCAACGTGCTCGAACATAACTGGCCTGGCTTTACGCAGCACGGCACCGCCATCCTTCTTACCGCGCTCAGCCAGGGAGGCAAGGTCGGAAATCCAAATGCGACGGTGGCCGACATCACTATTCGCTATAACGAGATTTCGCATGCTGCCGGTGGGGTTGCGATTGCGGAGGCCGCATACGAACAAGGACCACCGAAATTGGAGGCACGTATCAACATCCATGATGATGTGTTTGACGACCTGGGACCCACGTTCTACAACGGTGACACCAGCGTGGTAGCTGGATTGGCCTTTCAGATAAGCTTTTGCGCTACCTGCAACCCGATCCACGACGTGCTAATCGATCATGTGACAATGCTGTTGACGTCACCTCGAATGTTCATGGTTCTCGGCGCTCCGCAGGGTAGCCACATCCAGAACCTCACCTTCACCAACAATATTGTGTCGTCGCCTTCCGGATTGGCAATTACCGGGACCGGGGCAAAAGCGCCGTGTGGATTTCAGGGCAACACCGCCCGTGAGCGGCTCAGCAGTTGTGTAGCTCCGCTTCATTTTGAATCGAATGTCATCATAGGCACGAATGACTCGTGGCCCAAAGGCAATCTCACCCCCCGCGATCCAAAGGAGATCAAATTCTTAGATGATCAAGGCGGAAATGGTGGGAACTACCGGCTCTCGCCGCACAGCCCCCATAAGCGCGGCAGCGCGGACGGAAGAGACTTGGGCGCGGATATCGATGCAGTGACAAAGCTGACCGCGGGGGTCCGCGGCCCGGCAGCTACGCCGCCAGCTAAGTGACTTTGACGATCTCAGCCGCCTGCAGGCGGTTGAATTTGGTCATTTGCCTGGGTTTTAATGTCGGTGGCGCTTGCTCTTGGGATGCGGTGTAAAGAACTCCGGTGAAGGCCACTAAGGCATAGATGAAAAGTTCATACGCGTAGCTGGCAAAGAACGCGCCCAGCAAATAGCCTGCAAAGCTTGCACGTAAGGCTCTGGTAAATATTTCCACCTGCGGATCACTTCGGAATCGCTCCGTCTTGGTAACGTCTTTCAAATTTCGAAATACCCGCCGCAAGATCAGGACAAACAATAGCAATCCTGGAATGCCGACTTCCGAACTTAATTGCGTGTAAGTGTTATGGGTCACGAACCAGGTCTGGGTGACATTCTCAAATTGTCCGGGGCCGACGCCAAAAATTGGGTGGGTTGCCGTGAGCTTCAGACTCATGATCAATAGTTCGCGGCGCGCGCCCGCGGAGCCCTTATCCAGAGGATCGATGCTGGGATTGAAGATGCCTTCCAACCGGGTTCCGTAGTGTGACGGAATCAAGACTGGCAGGAGCAAAATGGCCAGCACAGCTGCGCCGATTACGACATGTTTGCGCTTGCCCTTAATGCCGAACTCCCAGAGTGAAGCAAGGATTGCCACCACCGTCGCCATAAAGCCACTACGTGAGTAGGTGAGGGTGACCGCCCACAACATGCCGATCAGGCCAATGCCCCAAAGCATCTTCTTAAATGGATTGCGGCTGGCCAGCATAAACCCCAGGCAAATGGGCCAGTTGAGAGCGATCATGATCGCGAAATCATTGGCATTGCCATAGAGGCCATTCCCGATATCAAGGCGCGTCATGTCGCGGTAGAAAAGACACCCAATCACCGCCATGACGGCAGTCGCGCTGGCTTGGATAAATAGCAACCGGCGGAGTCTGCTGACTGAATTAACAGCTACGCCGATCATGATGGTCATGATGATGCATTTGCCGTAATCGCCGAATACTGTCCAGAAGGCGCCTCCTCTCCATGACGCAAAAGGCACGCATATCACACACCAGGCATAGAGCATCATCACCAGTTTGGCTTCTGGACTGAGCTTCACGGCGCGACCTTGGCCGACTGTACCCAGAATTAGCGCGACCAGTGCAACTACGCCTAAAATTTTGCCCAGTGGAACGACATACAGTGCTTTAACGATGTCTTCTGGCCGGAAGTAGTAAAACGCCCAGAAAATGACGATTGTGGCGTACGCGGCAAAGAGGCGGTTTTGCGGCGTGTCCACTGCCGCGATGGCTTCCCAACGACTGGATACAATTCTTTCCATACGTCACAGCAGCCCATAGCGGGCCATCAATTCATCGAGCAATTCGGTCTCCATCAACCGGTGCAACTTAAATACTTGTCCACATAATCAATTGCACCCAAAATAAAGGCAGTGACTCTTCGCCCCGACACTACCAATTGCGATAGAACCCTTTCTTTCGCGTCGGCAACCGGAATGGCAATCTTGGTAAAAAGATGCCCGATATTGCCTTGCTTTACCCAGAACCGCAAAAGATTGCACAGCTCACAATTATGTTTGGCGGGGACGATTGTAAATCATTGTGAATACAAGTTCTATCGTCCAGACGAGATCGGATTTGGCAGCCTGGATGCGACAATAAATGGTGTCGATAGCCGAAGGTCTGTCCGCGGTTCTCAGACGAGCGGCACATTATTCGCAAAGTAATTCAATTTCGGAAATGGGGACGATAAATTTGACCAACCGCGGAGCTAAAACGTGGATCCTGGGCGGGGGAATGAC
>Ga0157372_10001623_pt1 | contig 24392 bp, 19 predicted proteins | sample C55metaG_FD_115307 | JGI IMG/M metagenome (GOLD analysis project Ga0157372, IMG submission 115307) | Corn rhizosphere microbial communities from Kellogg Biological Station, Michigan, USA - C5-5 metaG | ecosystem: Host-associated > Plants > Roots > Rhizosphere > Soil | place: USA: Michigan...
AGGCAGAACATGCACTGCAAATCACGCCACCGGACAGCCGCCCAGCATCCTCCTCTATCGGTGTCGCCTTTCGCGTCCGGTTCGCATGACTGTTCCTGTTGATATTTGGCAAGGGCAGCCGGTGTCCGCCTTCCAAAACCAGCTTCCGCAGCCCTGTCACTTTGTATGCAATTCTTCCCAATTGGTCGAAAGGCCGTTTCGTTCTTCGCGTTCCACTCGGAAAGCCGGTTCATTCCGTCACATTGCTTGGCTCGAATGCTGCGCTTCGGTTTCGCTCCACATCTACGTCGGTGACTCTCGACCTCCCCGATCTCCCGGAGAAACTCCGGACGCAACCGGCATGACTCTGAAACTGAATCGCTAGAGGACACTAGAAGTCCTAACCAAGCTCAACGTGTCAGTCTGCTCCCATATGGGAGGCGTTGGCCTGTGTGAGTACGTCCAGCACCCCTCGGTCTTCGACTTTCTTTCCGTGTCCACATCCCTCTACAACCGTATTATCGAATTTATCGACCATCTGCACGAGTACTTCCTAACACCGGTGAATATTCGGAACCGACGCTATCTTCTGCCGCAGAAGCCTGGTTATAGCATCCACATTAGTGAAGAATCCCTAACCCGCTTTGCCTACCCACTGGCGAAGCTGGAGCAACAAGGCTATAAATCACGCCTTCACCTTTCCGCTAAAACTCACCGCGACATGCCATTCTTAGGTGACTGGGGTAGAGCGCTATCAGAGTGCCGATGCGCGCTGCCCCCAGATCAACGATCCGTAGAATGGCTACCGAGTGTGCCGCCGCTGGCTATGCACGTAGCCATAAGTAGTCAGGAAAATGGTTCGATGTTGGGATTATTAAAATAAAAAATATATTCAACCGAAACCGATAAAGTACAGTAAACTGTCTTCATCAGCCGTCGTTCAAAGGTGAAAAAATATTTGTATTATTCGCGGAATCCATGTCACTAAAATCAACGCAATATCGTACCTTGGGCCACACTAAAATTAAGGTTTCGATCGCAGGATTTGGCGTATCTCCCCTCGGGAATGTCTTCGGCCCTATTGATCCAGCAGAAGGAAAGCGAGCGGTCCATCTTGCGATAGACGAAGGCATCAACTTCTTCGACGTTTCTCCCTACTATGGAGCGACTCTGGCAGAAGCTCGGCTCGGAGAGGCTCTCGAAGGCAGGCGGCAAGAAGTCATTCTTGCGACCAAGTGCGGGCGGTACGGCCTGGATACTTTCGATTTTTCCGCGCGCAGCGTACGCCACAGCGTGAGCGAGTCACTTAGGCGCCTGCGGACCGACTTCGTAGACCTACTATGCGCTCATGATGTGGAATTCGGAAATATCGACCAGATCATTCACGAAACGATCCCGGCCATGCGGCGCCTTCAGGATGAGGGCAAGGCGCGATTCATCGGTATCGCTGGCTATCCGCTTAGTACGCTTATGCGAATTGCGAAGGCCGTACCCATCGATATTATTCTTTCTTATTGTCGCTACAATCTGCTGATCAATGACCTCGATACTGTCCTAATGCCATTCGCCGAGAAACATGGCATCGACGTTATCAATGCATCAGGATTGCATATGGGCTTGCTCACCGATCGTGGCGCTCCGGACTGGCATCCGGCTCCTAAAGAAGTTCGTGAGGCTGGACGGAAGGCTGCGGAATTCTGCCGAAGTCGAGGGATCGACTTAGCCGAACTAGGCCTTCAATTTTGCTTTAACTATCCAAGGGTGGCAAGCACGCTGGTCGGTATGTCAAGCTCCCAGCAGGTCCGCAAGAATATTCGTGCGCTCTCGACTGAGCCAGATCAGGAAATAATGGCCCAGGTCAAGGCCATTCTCGCTCCTGTATCCAACGTTACATGGCCCTCAGGCCGGCCGGAAAACCGTGATCTGTGTTGACGCTCATCATCACCTGTGGAACTGTTCCGTTGCTGAGTACGTTCGGATGGGCGATGAAATAAGGAGTCGTCCGCCGTGATTACATGATTTCTGATCTCTCGCAAAAATAAGCGGGAGACGGCGGGGGCGGACTGCCATCGCTGTGCAGGCATATCAAACCTGAGAGGAAACTTGATGGCTTCTGCGCGTTGTTCGCGATTATCGATTCATCGCCGCAATTGGTGCCAGGCACCAATTGCGAGTTCAGATATTGCTAGGGTAATGAGAATCACTGGCTCTGGACCCTAAGCTGAAGGGAATACGACACGTTTAGGATGAAGCGGATCGGAATCGTCGGTCGACAGACGATCTGGCCTCTCCGTTGATATTGCTCTTGAATGCTTGGGACTGGAGACATTCCTGGCAGGCTCTGAGCGGAGCCCGAGCTGCATAGTTGCGGCCAGCCACGAAATGTGGTGACACGCCTCGGGAATCGTGTTCCCGAATATCGATCTCCCCACAGAAAACACTCTTGGCGGCAATGCGAAATGTATTTACGGATTCGAAGGAGGCACACAATGAAGGCGTTGGTAATGCGCGAGCCTGGAAGTACTAGTATCGAAGAGGTTGCCGAACCTGAAATGAAACAGGGTGAAGCCTTGTTGCGAGTACGGCGCATCGGGCTTTGTGGCAGCGACCTAAATTCTTTTCGGGGAAAGAATCCACTGGTCTCGTTTCCACGGATTCTCGGACATGAGGTCGCGGCCACTATTGTCGCACTCAGCCAAGAGCACCCACACCTGTTAATCGGGATGGATGTGACGCTATCTCCTTATACCTCCTGTAACCGTTGCGCTGCATGCCGAAATGGAAGAAATAATGCCTGCCAATGGAACGAAACCCTCGGTGTGCAACGGGATGGGGCACTCGCAGAGTACATTTCTATGCCGATGGAGAAGCTCTACCCGGCAAACCTTAGTCTCCAAGAACTCTGCCTCGTCGAGCCTCTTACTGTCGGCTTCCATGCTGTGGCCCGCGGTCAGGTTACCAAAGGGGATACGGTTGCAGTCTTGGGGTGCGGCGGTGTAGGGCTGGGTGCCATTGCTGCCGCTAGATTTAAAAATGCCACGGTCATCGCCATCGATCTCGAAGATGCGAAACTTGCAATCGCGCATGAGGCGGGCGCTTCTCATACTATCCACTCAAAGCGCCAGGATCTTTCAGCAGCCTTGGCCGAATTGACAGATGGAGTCGGCCCGAGCGTTGTGGTTGAGGCCATTGGAACGCCTGCAACCTTCCTTGCTGCCGTCGAGGAAGTTGCGTATACAGGAAGAGTGGTTTACATCGGATATGCCAAAGAGCCCGTTATGTACGATACGAAGCTCTTTGTACGCAAGGAAATAGATATCCGCGGAGCTCGTAACGCCGTTTCGGAGGACTTCCGCGACGTCATCCAAATGCTCCAACGACATCAGTTTCCTGTCGAATCGACGGTGAACACAATCGTGTCTCTCGCCGAGGCTCCGCAGGTGCTTTCAGATTGGAGCGCCAATCCCGGCAAATTCACCAAAATCATGATCAATCTAGACCATGTCTAGTATCTTATCTGCCCCATCGTTATGGCGGCTGTCTTCCATGATGGAATATAGTGTTGAGAGACTACGTCAGCCTCGCTGCTGTCAACCATTATCCAATGAGAGGTACAAATGGCCGTTCGGATGAAGGACATCGCCGAAGAACTCGGTATTTCCATTGTGACCGTCTCCAAAGTGCTCAACAATCACGAGGACATTAGCCCGGCCACTAGAAGACGCGTTCTGCGGCGCATCAAGGAGCTCAACTACCAACCGAATCTTCATGCGCAGGGGCTCGCCTCAGGCAAAACCTTTATGGTTGGCCTCATCGTCCCGGACTTAGTTCATGTGTTCTTCTCGGAGGTGGCAAAGAGCATTTCAGATGTTCTGCGTAAAAGGGGTTTTGGTCTAGTTATTTCTTCTTCCAATGAAGATCCAGAATTGGAGAAGCAGGAGATCGAACAGATGATGAGGCGTCGCGTTGATGTGCTGATGGTCGCCTCCTGTCAAAACAATACCCAAAGCCTTCAGAGAGTCATAGAGCAGAAAGTACCTCTCATTCTTGTTGACCGAAACTTTGATGGATTTGAAGCTAACTTTGTTGGAACAGACGACGTCCTCGTTGGAGAGCTCGCTACGGAGCATCTCATCGACATAGGCCGCCGAAAAATTGCTCATATTGGCGGCCAGACGGTAAGTACGTCAACGGGTCGTTTGCAGGGTTACAAGAGAGCGCTCGCTCGTCATGGCATTCCTGTTCGGGATGAATACATCATTAAACGGAAGCGCGCCGATGAGTCTGGCGATGCTACCGGACGTCAAGCTATGGAAGAGCTGCTCCTCCTTAAGTCGCGTCCCGATGCCGTCTTCTGCGTCAACGACCCTGCGGCAATCGGTGCAATGAATGCCATTCTCGCCGCTGGACTTCGAATCCCCGAAGATATCGCGATCATTGGCAGTGGAAACATTCGCTACGCCGATTCGTTTAAGGTTTCGCTCTCGTCGGTAGATGTATTCGATGCGATGCTCGGAGAACATGCGGGTGAACTTGCACTACAACTAACGAACAGGAAAAAGGCGGCTCGCCCTAAAGCGATTCTGGTGCGACCAAAACTTGTAGTGCGCGAATCGACTAGAGTGAACGCGCAAAATTCCAAGCGGCAAAAGCGGGGCCAGGTGTCCCAAGCTGGTTGATTCAAGGCATAAGAAATGCGCGCCTCCACGACGATAACTTTATGGATTCACTGTCGCAACCTTTGGACCAGTTCGTCTTGATTCTCTGACTACGGCAATCCTATGCTGGTCCCGGCCCCATTTCTGCTTGCAGGCAAGTCCTGGGTGAAACGTTCCTTTTATGCTCGTTGGGAAAGCACTGGCTTATCAGCAGAAGTAGAAGTGTGCCAATGAGGCAGATCCGCCCATCTAAACAGTGCAAGGAGCACGGGAAGGGTGAAGGGGAACCAACGCTGCCTCTGACAAATGGTTCGAAATCGCTAAAGTACTTGACATTGATGCGAACACGGTTCTATAGTTCACCTCGGACTCTCGAAGGATGGCATAAAGTCATCAAGACGGTGTCGAACCCACAAGCAATAAGTATGGGAGCTTGCTCGTGCACCAGACAAAAGATCAAGAGAGGTTCACGCTCATTCATTCGACCCTCTACACTCCGGTAATCGGAGATGTGCTTGACGTACTCGGATATTGGCACCAATTTCTTCCGCAGGCGATTCAGCCGCTGCATCATGACATGCGTCTCGTAGGAAGAGCGCTGCCGGTCCAGATCGCAGATGCATGGGGCAGGCAGGAGCACCCTTTTGGAAAAATGACCGATGCCCTCGACTCAATCCTTCCTTATGAGATATATCTAGCTGCGGGCGGATCGCAGAACTGCGCTGCGTGGGGCGAAATCATGACGGCAGCGGCACGCATGAGAAAAGGTGCAGGGGCAATTATCGATGGATTCCATCGTGATACTTCGCGCGTGCTGGAGCAGGACTGGCCTGTTTTCAGCCGCGGTCGATACGCACAGGATTCAGCTGTTCGAGCGAAAGTAGTCGACTTCCGTTGTCCTATCGAGATTGGAAACGTGCAGGTCAGTCCAGGGGATCTCATTGTGGGAGATTTAGATGGCATCGTTGTGATTCCGAGCAACGTTGAGGATGAAGTTATCGCGATGGCGGTAGAAAAAGCTACCGGCGAGAAGCAGGTCCGGAAAGCGATTGAGAGTGGCATGTCGAGCACTGAAGCCCTCCATGAATATGGAATCTTATGATGACGGCGCGCGACCAGCCGAGAAAATGCTGCTATCAGGTGAATCTTGCGGACAACGTCGGGACATTACTCGACCATGTAGATGCCGGTCCACTCATTCTCTGTAACGCAGTCCAGAACCGAGTGATCCATGCTGTCGAACCAATTGCGCTGGGGCATAAAATAGCACTGCATGCGATATCCTGCGGTACTCCAATTATCAAATATGGAGTTCCCATCGCGTTGTCGACGAGGGATATCGCGCAAGGAGAATGGGTCCATCTCCACAATTGCCGTAGCCAGGTAGATGAGCGCTCGAGCCATCTGGATATTAGAACCGGTATTGCGAAGGACATATCTTATGTCTGAAAGAATCTGGCAAGGACATCTCCGTAAAGATGGGCGCAAGGGTATTCGCAATCTTGTCCTCATTATCTATACCGTAGAGTGTGCGAGTTTTGTGGCACATGCCGTCGGTAAGGATGAGGATGATGTCCACGTAATCGGGTTCCCTGGTTGCTATGACAACACCTACGCGATTCGTTTGATGCTCGCTCTTGCTACGCACCCCAACGTAGGTGCCTGCCTTGCCATTGGTCTGGGATGCGAATACACCCAACCCTCGAAGCTGGCAGAGGCCGCTGCGAATTCTGGAAGGCCCAGTGATTGGTTCTTCGTTCAGCAGGAGGGTGGAACGCGAACGGCTATAGCCAAGGGCAAAGAGGTATTGCAGTCGTTGCGCGAAAGAATGGTAAAGAGCACTGTGCTTGTTCCGATGGGTTGGAAAGACCTCACGGTCGGCGCGGAGTGCGGCGGCTCAGATGGAACTTCTGGTCTGGCAGGTAATCCCGTTGTTGGCAGATTGTTCGATTTCCTCGTTGACCAGGGAGGGAGCGCCGTCTTTGAAGAGACAGTCGAAATGATTGGTCTGCGTGATGTCTTGCTGTCACGCGCAGCGACGCCTGAGGTCGCTAAACTGCTTGATGAGATGCACGAGAAAGCCGAAAACTACTGCAAAGCCGTTCGTCACTATTCCATCTCTCCAGGCAACTTTGCTGGCGGCCTCACCACAATCGAAGAGAAGAGCATGGGTGCTTTTGCGAAGAGCGGCAGCCGTCCAATCCAGGGCGTACTTCGGGTTTCGCAGCGTGTGCCCGGACCGGGATTATGGCTCCTGGACTCGGTCCCAGACCAACACTTTATGCAGTTCGGCTATACCAATCCCAATGACACGGAGGGGATCATGGACCTCATCGCCACCGGGGCTCAGCTCGTACTGTTCGTCACCGGTAGAGGGAGCGTGATCGGTAGCCCTATAGCGCCTCTGCTCAAGGTGACTGGCAACTCCCAGACCTTTGAACGAATGCAGGAAGACATGGATTTCAATGCTGGTTCCATACTGAGCGGTCAGCAGACGCTCGAAGAAGCGGCGGCCGATTTAATCAACCTCGTGGGAGATGTCGCGTCCGGAGCATGCACCAAACCGGAAGCGCTTGGCCATCGCGAATATTTTCTGATGTACAAGCATCAGAACACCCCTCAACTTGAAGCTAGCTGTCACGCATAGAACGGACCAAAACTGCTTGCAGGAGGGGGGAGATAGTGCCGAAGTCGCTATTTGATTTAACGGGACAAGTCGCAGTCGTCATTGGTGGAACTACCGGTATCGGTCTTGCGATGGCCTTGGGCTTGGCAAATGCGGGGGCGGATGTCATTGCTTCTTCGCGGAGACCGGAGCAAGTAGAAAAGGTCGCCGAAGCGCTGGAGCGGATAGGCTCGAGGACATTACGGCTCACTTCGAACGTGCTCGATCGGGAGTCGCTCAAGGCACTCTGTGACGCGGTTATTGGGCGATTTGGAAGAGTAGACATCCTTATAAACTGCGCAGGAATGATTAAACGTGCTCCCACTCTCGACTTTCCGGAAGAAACATGGAACGACATCATCGAAACAAACCTCTCTGGGACCCTTCGTGGTTGTCAGATCTTTGGTAGACACATGTTAGCCCAAGGATATGGCCGCATCATCAATATCGGATCGATGACCACCTTCCGAGGTTTTTTCGAAGTAGCAGCTTACGGAGCAAGCAAGGCTGCAGTTGGTTCCATCACGAAGTCTTTGGCTGTTGAATGGTCCAGACATGGCATTACGGTAAATGCAATTGCCCCTGGAGTCTTTCGCACTGATATCAATACTGACTTACTTGATGGTACGGAGCGCGGTCGGGAGTTCCTCTTGAGGACACCTATGGGAAGATTTGGCGATGTGCATGAACTGGTTAGCTCCGCCATCTATTTTGCATCCCCAGCCTCGTCTTTTGTAACTGGAGAAATACTCTGCGTTGACGGAGGCTTTCTTGCCAGTGGAGTGAATCAATAGCGGGCCACGCATATAGGCCGTACGAATTGCGCTTTCCATGCAGAATTGTTTGCAGGCTTGTGATCCCATATTGTCAAATTGAAGGAAGTTGCTATGTTAAGCGTTCACGACATTGAGACCAGAAAGAGAAGCTCCCGCCCCTCCCCAGGAGCTCTTTTTGCATCGGGTTCGCTCATCCCTTTCGTCCTCGTCACTGCTCTCTTCTTTCTGTGGGGTATTCCGAACAACCTCAACGACGTTCTCATACGCCAGTTCATGAAGTCCTTCGCAATCACACGGCTGCAAGCGGGTTTTGTACAGTCTGCTTTCTACATGGGCTACTTCCTGTTGGCTCTGCCGTCTGCGTTTTACATGCGTAAAGCGGGATACAAGGCCGGCTTCATTCTTGGCCTGCTGCTCTTCGGCCTGGGAACACTCCTTTTCTGGCCAGCAGCATTGGCCGGCCGTTACTCCTTCTTTCTTTTTGCGCTCTTCGTAATGGCGAGTGGCCTGGCGTTTCTCGAAACTGCTTCAAATACCTTCATCGCACTCTCTGGTTCTTCTGAGACATCTGAGCGTCGTCTCAACTTCTCTCAGGCCTTCAACCCTCTCGGATCGATCTCCGGAGCATTGATCGGGACTACCTTCATCTTTTCCGGCATCGAACCGAACGCCAGCAGGATTCAGCAATTGCGGGCATTGCACCAATATCAGGCATATATCCACTTTGAGACGTTACGTGTGGTTCGCCCCTACGTTGTTCTTGGCGGGGTGGCTTTCTTCTTCGCATTTCTAATTTGGCGGACGTCGTTTCCTGCGCTGAAGGACGATCATGCTTCTACTCTTGACCAAGGAAGTAGCATCGCGAGACTCCTCAAGAATCGCCATCTCGTCTTGACCATCCTTGCCCAGTTCTTTTATGTGGGCGCCCAGGTGGGCACGTGGAGTTATTTCATCCAGTATGTCCAGGATTACACCGGAGAGACAGAGAAGGTCGCAGGCTACTTCCTCACCGGAACTCTCATCATGTTTGGCATAGGCCGGTTTACATCAGCTTTCATTATGAAGTATTTAGAACCAGCAAGACTGATGGGCAGTTATTGTCTCATCAATATCGCCCTCGTCTCCATCGCCGTCCTTCATCCAGGTTGGTGCGGGCTTTGGATGATCTTTCTCACCAGCTTCTTCATGTCTCTGATGTATCCTACAATCTTCGCATTGGGCCTTCAGGGGTTGGGATCAGACAGTAAAGTTGGTGGCTCGCTTATCGTCATGGCCATTGTGGGCGGGGCGGTGCTCACACCACTTATGGGGATCATCGCGGACTGGTCCCGGAACATCGCCTACGCTTATAGTATTCCATTGCTGGGATATGTCTTCATCGCCTGGTATTCGTTTTTCGCCCAGACCAGGAAGGCTCCGCGGCACTTCGTTTGACACACCATGGACGCGAGCTCCAAAAAAAAATATCCATTAACCTCGCAGCCGTTCGAGTGGACTACTGATTGCACCTTCCGGTATAAGCAATCCGCCAGTTCCATATAACAATACGCACGTCCACGCGGCGCTTCATCATACTGCTATATCTCCTTGCATCTAGGAGCTCGCGATTCTTATTGGGGAGAAGAGATGGTGCGATGGAAACCTAGCCATGTTAGATAGCTCCCGTAAGACGAAATACAAACGCGTGATCTCCTCTCTGCTGAGGAGGCACCTGAATCGCCAAGCCATCCGCTTGCCGTTTCCACTTTAGCGCTTCACCACCGTGCAACATATGCACGGATTGAATTGTGTTGGTAGCGAGCGAACGGACCAGAAGTGTCCCGGAGGAGGGCCACGCCAGGGCAAAAACAAACAGCGAACCATCCTTCGTAGTAAAGCGTATATCTTCAGAGGTGTACTGGAGTTTGTTCTCGTTGAAGGCGAGATCGCCGCCCTTGGGGCCCCGGTTTCCTTCTCCATAAACTTTCCAGGGCCTCGTGCCGTAGATGGCTTCCCCGTTGATTGATGTCCACTCCGCCAGGCGTGCGAGGATAAGTTCTTCCTCAGCATCCAGAGTTCCGTCCGCTCGCAACGGAAAATTCAGCAGTAGATTGCCATTCTTGCTGACGATATCAATGAGCATCTGAATGATGGTGGTGGGTGTCTTGTACTTGATGTCGCGCTTGTAATACCAATCACCCACACAGGTATCCGTCTGCCATGGCTCCGCATTGATCCCTTCCTCGACCCCACGTTCCACGTCCTGAACACACATTCCAGCGGCATACTGACCTCCACTGTCATTGTTCTTACAGTTATATACGGCTTCTAATCTGCCGCTTAGCCGAGCAGCGTTGGAGTTATAGAAGTGCGCTAATAATTCTCGGCCGTGCTTTCCGAATGGAAGACCGCCATCGCTGTAAAGGAGATCCGGCTGATAGCTATCCACTAGGTCTTTGATTCGGTTGAACCATTCCAGTTGAAAGGACTCGGGGGCACCGCGGTACCACTGCTCAACACGGGCATCAGCATTGCCAGTATGGTAAAGGTCTGCATATGCGGGATTGACTCCGTCGTAAGGAACACCGGCAAGCGGGCCTTTTTTGTCGGCGAGCTTGGTGACGCCATACCAGTTCCAACTGGCGGCGAGATGCTCGGTGACGCCAAAGCGGAGACCATGCTTACGTGCTGTGTCCCGCCAGATGCCGATGATATCCTTCTTGGGTCCCATCTTGACCGAATTCCAGCGATGGAAGCGGGAATTCCAGCAATCTATGTTGTCATGGTGCTGTGCGATCGCACAGAAATATTTGGCTCCGGCCTTCTTGTATAACCCCATCAGCCGGTTGGGATCCCAGTTTTCTCCCTTCCAGAGAGGGACCATCGCCTCGTAGCCGACCTTCGATGGATGTCCGTAACGCTTGACGTGCTCCTCATATTGCGCGTGACCTTCGATATACATATTGCGGGCATACCAATCGCCCATCTCGGGTACGGCCTCAGGACCCCAGCAGGCCCAAAAGCCGAGCTTGGCATCGCGAAACCATTTGGGAGCCCGGTATTTCGTCAGGGACTCCATATCGTCGGTAAAGAACGGCTTTTGCTGAGCATCTGCCTTCTTAAAGCCGACGGCACCTGCCGCACCTGCCAGCGCAACAAACTCTCTTCTTGTGACTTTCATCTTTAGATGTCCTTAGACTTACTCATTGGAAATGGGACAAGGCTAACGGGATTAAGCCAGAAAGTTGCTCGTCCTTTTCAATGCAGGCATTTTGGTTGATGAGGTGTCTACGCTGGAACTGGCCCGAGATCTCATCGATCGCACTGACTGCAACGCATCTAATATAGAAATGCAAGTAGGTGTTGTCAACTGTACTTTATCGCTTTCGTGGCGAGTGTCATAGAAATGTCTCGCACTCAAAGCCTATTTCCACGCTCTGATTGGCGGATGGTTTAGCTTCCGACCCAGGTCACGACTTTCCTGCAGAGGTGCATTCCTTCTTTGGCAGCGGAACGAACCTGCAGGAAATGTACATTACGCCTTCTCTTCTATCGACCCATGATTGGGATGTACTGGCGGAATCTGCCCGCTGGTCTCGGGAAAATGCATCTGAAAGATACTCACTGGATAGGAGGAGACCCGTATCGGCTTGAGGTATATGGATGGGCCTCGTACAGTCCAACGAAAGGCATTCTCACGCTGCGAAATCCTTCCGACGCGCCCCAGCAGTTTACGGCTGACATTGGGAAGCTGCTCCAGTTGCCGCCCGGGGCTGCTGTGTTGTACGAGCTGCACAGCCCGTGGAAGGATGATGCGGGGGAACCTGTGGTTCGCGTGCGGGCCGGTGTTGCGCATACATTTTTTCTCCAACCTTTTCAGGTGCTAACCCTGGAAGGTCAACCGCAATGAGACCAACGTTGTTCGCGAAGAGATCGGTTGAACCAACAAGCTCATGCTGGACGCTAATCAGAAAGGGGTCATTGAGGCCATCGAGCGCACACGGCAATTTTCCGAACTCAATCCATTCTGGATCGAAGAGCCTACAAGTCACGACGACATCTCGGCCACGCCCGCATTCGCCGTGAAGTTCACCAGGCCCGCATCGCAACCGGTGAGCACTGCCACAACCGCATCATATTCAAGCAGTTTCCTCCGGGCGCAGGCGATTGACGTCCTTCAGATCTGAATCCCCACGATTCAGCCCATTCCCGCTGGTTGAGCGTTGATTCCATTTTGATGCCAAATCCGCCGAGATTGCCGGTTTTCGCCGACTATATCGGCTAATAAACCACGGTGAAGTCAGACAGTTTGCATGACGAGGTCAACGACATATGTTCTCGCGGTCGAACCGCGCCAAAGAGGGAACTAGGAGCCTACAAAATCCGTTCTGTCCATGACCGGGTATCCAAAAGCGGTTGAGAGAAGAGACTTCGGCAGAAGCCGAATGCTCATCTCGCTAGAAAACATCATCAAATTCTTCGTCAAATTGTGTTGCCGAAAGGGCTCCAAATTGTCCTCTCGACTCCTCTCTACTCCATTGATAACAAAGCTGCTCCGTGCCTCACCGCCGCCTGTTAACCGAAGGGTTGTAGGTTCGAGTCCTAGGAGCCAAACTTCAGTTGCAATTTGATTTGAAATCCGTTCGGAAGCCGTATTCCGGGGTAGCTATCGCCGCGTCTTTGCTCTAAGATTCCGCAGATGAGCGAAAATAGTTCGGACCAAAGACTTACTCGGCGGGAGTTGCTGCGCCTGTCAACCACCGGAGTATCAGCACTCGGCGTCAGTCTCGCGTTTCCCAACCTGATGGCCGCCGCCGAGCCGCATCCATCCTCCACCGGCAGCCAATCGAAGACGGAGCCGAATCTCTACGCCGAGCTCTTGCAGAAGTGGTGCGACGGTCTGCTCGCGCACCAGCAGACGGCCATCAAGGACCCCGCGCTCTACGGGGGCTTGCTATGCCCGGCCTGCGCGCTCATTCACGGACGCTGCGGCGATGCGGTCTACCCGCTGCTGCGCGTAGCTCACACGACGGGCGAAGCCAGATACGTGCGCGCCGCGATGCTGGTGCATGAGTGGTCCGAGCAGCAGGTGAGCCGCGCTGACGGCAGTTGGATCAACGACGTCACGCTCAGTTCGTGGCAGGGCATCACGGTCTTCCACGCCATCGCGCTTGCGGAGGCGCTCCATCACCACGGCTCGGTCCTCGACGCCGCCACGCGAAGGCGATGGACAGACCGTTTGGCCCGTGCCGCGACGTTTCTCGACGGCTTTATCACCATCGAGACCGGCAACATCAACTATCCGGTGACTGCGTCGTTCTGCTTCGCGCTCTGCGCGCAGGTACTCGGCGAACATCGCTATCTCGACCGTGCCCGCAACCTCGCCCATACGGCGCTCGATTACTTCACGCCTAATAATTTTCTCTACGGCGAGGGCCATCCGCTCAAGGCGCTCACTCCGAAGCGCTGTCATCCAGTCGATCTCGGCTACAACGTGGAGGAGTCGCTTCCATCGCTCGCGCAGTATGCTTTGCTTACTAATGACAAAGCGGTCCTCGACCAGACCATCGCCGCGCTGCGCACGCACATGGAGTTCATGTTGCCCGACGGCGCATGGGACAACAGTTGGGGAACGCGCAACTACAAGTGGAGCTGGTGGGGCAGCCGCACCAGCGACGGCTGCCATCCGGCGTTCGTTCTGCTGGCCAAGCACGACGAGCGGTTCAACGAGGTCGCGCGCCGGAACCTCGAACTCATGGCTGCATGCACGCATGAAGGGCTTCTTTACGGCGGTCCGGACTACTTCGTCCACGGCGACCGCCCGTGCATCCATCACACCTTCACTCACGCAAAATCGCTGGCGGCGGTGCTCGATAGCGGCGTCGATGTTGAGTCGTCAGCGCGCGCAATTCTTCCGCGCGACGAACCCTACGGCCTCAAGTCCTGGCCGGAGATAGGCACGCATCTTGCGGCCATCGGCGGCTGGCGCGCCACCGTCACCGAATACGACTGGGCCTACGTTGAGCACGTGCAATCCGGCGGCGCTTCGGGCGGAGGCCACGTCTCCGGCGGAGCTCTGTCGCTGCTCTATCACCGCGCGCTCGGCCCCATCCTCACCGCCAGCATGACCGAGTACCAGATGATCGAGATCTCCAATCAGCAGACATTCCGCGACGCTCCGCACATGCCGCTTACGCCGCGCATCGAGTATGCTCCAGCCGGAACGCCGCACGCCTACACTAACCTGAACGACTTCGAGGCGGTATTGACCGCGACCAGCGCGCCTGGCAAGGTTGACTTCGACGCTCACGGCCGCCTGTTGACCCCTGCGCGCCAACCCGCTCCCGATGGCGAAATGCGCTATCACGCGTCTTACCGTCTTACGGAGACCGCCGTTGAGATCGTCGCCGAGGCGAGCGGAATGACGGCCTCGGGCATGGAACTGCGCTTCATCCTACCCGTCATCTCACCCACCGGCGAAGCAGTCGAGCGGCTCGACTCCACTTCCATCCGGATCGCAAAGCCCGCAGGCGCTCTTGTCGTCCGCACCGATGCTCCACAGGGCTTCGAAGCCATGCCCGCGGAGCGGACGTTCAATCTGGTTCCCGGATTTGAATGCGTGCCGCTTACAGTCGTCATGCAGCCAGGTAAAGCGGTACGGATACGGCTGGAGGCGGCGATGAAAATTTAGGCGCCGCCGTGCGTGCCGGTCATATCTACCTGTCGAATGTGCTATGACTTGAGTTGTAGAAATATGACAGGCGGAGAACCATTGAACAAGATCGCGGCCCTCGAATGCACAAAGCTGTTTGGCGGCTCGACCAAAGCCGAACTCTCGTGGGTGGCCGAGCGGGCCGTCGAGCAACACCTGAAGACCGGCGAGGTGCTCTTCCTCTCCGGCGACGAAGCCCGTGGACTCTTCGTCGTCGTCAGCGGCAAGGTGCGCGCCTTTAAGCACAACTCGGAGGGCCGCGAGCAGGTGATGCACGTCGATTCGGCAGGCGCAACGCTCGCCGATGTTCCCGTGTTCGACGACGGTCCATGTCCGGCGTCGGTCATCGCCGAAGAAGATACAGCCGTGCTCTTCATCGACAAGAAGGACGTTCGCCAGTTCTGCATGGAGCATCCGTCGTTTGCGCTGCGGGCGCTGAAGCTGATGGCTACGCGGGTGCGCAAGCACGCAAGGCTGGTGGAGGTGCTGTCCTTTCACGAGGTCGGACAGCGGCTCGCACTGTTCCTTCTGGCCGAAGCGCAGCAGGCAACTCCGAATGAAGACGGGCAGGTCAGGTTCCGGCTCTCGCTCTCGAACCACGAAATTGCTACCCGCATCGGCACGGTGCGCGACGTTGTCTCGCGGGCGCTTGCGCGGCTGCAGAGCGACGGCCTCGTTGTCGTGAAGGCCCGCGCCGTTACTGTCCCGGACATGCGCGCGCTCAAGCGCTACGCCGAAAACGGCCATTGAGGCAGACGGCTATGATGTGGGTGTGCGTCCACATCTGGCAAGCCTCGTTGATGAGTTTCGCCAGCACGCCCGGGAGACAGCGGTGGTGTCTCATCGCGGCAACCGGCGCTATCGCACTACCTACGGCGAACTGGCGCAGCTCGCGGGCCGCTTCGCCGCCGGGCTTGACGAACGCGGCATCGCCGCCGGAGAGCGCGTTGTGCTGTGGGGCGAAAACTCAGCCGAGTGGATCGCGGCCTTCTTCGGCTGCCTTCTCCGGGGCGTTCTCGCTGTGCCTTTGGATGCCGCCGGCACGAGCGAGTTTGCCGGGCGCGTGGTCGCGGACATTTCGCCAAAACTGATTGCGGGGGACCGCGCGCTGTTGCAATCGCTAAAGGCCAACGTGCCGCAACTGCCGTTCGCCGAGCTGAACGCGCAGTTGCCTGCGCAGCCATCGTTCGCGGTCAGCGATGCAGTCAACAGCGGGACACCGTTCCAGATCGTCTTCACCTCCGGAACGACCTTCGAGCCGCGCGGCATCGTCCACACGCACGGCAACGTGCTGGCAAGCCTCCAGCCCATCGAAGACGAGATTGCAAAGTACCGCAGATACGAGCGCTGGGTGCATCCGCTGCGGTTTCTCGAAACCCTGCCGCTCAGCCACGTCTTCGGGCAATTCATGGGTCTCTGGATTCCTCCGCTTCTGGCGGCAGAGGTGCATTTTGTTGAGCATGTCGAACCTGCGCGAATGGTGGAGTTGATTCGCCGCGAGCGCATCTCGGTATCGGTCGCGGTGCCTCGCGTGCTCCAGTTGCTTCGCGCGTACCTGCTGGAACGCATCGAATCGCTGCCAGAGCAGTTGGAGCGCGCAAAGAATCTCTCTGCCTGGAAACGGTGGTGGCGCTTCCGTCGCGTCCATCGCATCTTCGGCTGGAAGTTTCTAGCGATCGTCTCCGGCGGCGCATCGCTTCCGCCGGAGGTCGAATCCTTCTGGAGCGCGCTGGGGTTCGCGCTGATTCAGGGCTACGGTATGACCGAGACGGCGGCGCTGGTCACGCTCAATCATCCATTTCACGTCGGCAAGGGAACGATCGGTAAAGTCCTTCCCGGCCGCGAGGTGCGGCTAAGCGGCGAAGGCGAGATCCTCGTGCGCGGCGGCATGCTGGCGAAGGCAGCGTGGCAAGGCGGCGCGATGCGTTCGCGCGAGGGCGAGTGGCTGGCAACCGGCGATCTCGCCGCGCAGGAAGAGTCCGGCGAGCTGCGGTTTCTCGGCAGAAAGGGCGACGTCATCGTCACGGGCGCGGGCATGAACATCCATCCTGCAGACCTGGAAGCAACCATGCTGAAGCAGCCGGGTGTGCGCGGATGCGTCGTGGTTCCGTACGACGCGCGCGGCGGTGCCGAGCCTGTCGCGGTTGTGCTCTTCTCGGGCACGGATGAGCAGATGCGTTCTGCCGTTGCTCAGGCAAACGGCGAGTTGGCCGGCTATCAACAGATAAGGCGTGTGCTCAGGTGGCCGGAGTTGCAGTTTCCCTACACCTCGACCGGGAAGCTGCTGCGGCGGCAGATCGCAGAGTGGGCCAGCGCGACGATCTCGAACCAGCAGCCGCAGGCCGCCGCAGAAAATCATGATGCACTGATGCACACCATTGCCGAGGTGACAGGCGAGCCTGTCCCGGGCAACGGCGAGCAGCAGCGGCTTTCGGAGGACCTGCATCTCGATAGCCTGGGGCGTGTGCAGTTGCAGTCCATGCTTGAGCAGAGGCTCGGCACAGAGTTGAGCGACGACGCGATGGCGGCAGCGGAGACGCTTGGCGATCTTCGCTCCATTATCGAGCGCGAAGGCGCCGCACCCGCGAAGAGCACAGACGATGCGGTTTCCGAGCCGCGGTATCCGAGATGGCCGTGGAGCGCGCCAGTCCGCGCGGTCAGGATTTTATTTATCGAACTGGTCATGCGGCCGCTCATCTGGCTGCTGGCTGCGCCCAAAGTGAAGCGCGAAGCGGCGCTGCCTCGCGGACCTTTGCTGGTGATTGCGAACCACGTCACTGCCTACGACGGCGCGCTTGTTCTGTATGCGCTTCCGGGAAAGGTGAGGCGCAGAACAGCGATTGCGATGGCCGGCGAGATGCTCGAAGACTTGCGGCACGGAAGAAACCAGGGTAGAGCTGTGCTTAATCTGCTGGCGCCTGTGGGCTATTGGCTGGTGACTGCGCTGTTCAACGTCTTCCCGTTGCCGCAAGCGGCAGGCTTTCGTCGTAGCTTTGCTCACGCAGGCGAGGCGATGGACCGAGGCTACTCGGTGCTGATATTTCCCGAGGGCACGCGAAGCCCGGACGGAAGACTGCAACGCTTTCGTGCCGGAACCGGTTTGCTGGCGCAGGAGTCGCGCGTGCCTGTGGTTCCTGTGGAGCTAATTGGGCTTGGCGAGATGCTTGCAAGCCGCCGCTGGTTCCGCTCAGGAAAGCTGGAGCTTCGTGTAGGCGCGGCGATTCCTGTGGACGAAGACGCCGATCCGGCGAAGCTGACGGCGAAGTTCGAGCAATGCTTCGAGCGGCTGCGCTGAGATAGACTTCGGAGAGCGATGCGAGCCAGGAAGGAAAAAATTCAGACACCACACGATAAGCCGTTGTGGGACGAGATCGTCCGCGAGTCGCGGATTATTGCTGCGGTGCGGAGCATGGAGACGCTGGAGCAGGCGCTCGATTCGCCTGTTCGCATCGTCTATCTGCTCTTCGGCAGCCCCATGAACATCGCGGGTGCAATTGCTGCGGTGCGCGGGCGCGGGAAGCTACCACTGGTCAACGCCGACCTGCTGCAAGGGTTTTCGCGCGATGCCTCCGCAGTGGAGTACCTGGCCCACTCGGGTGCGGCGGGCATCATCTCGACCCACCACGAGACGCTTCGCGCCGCGCGCGCTCGCGGCTTGATTACCGTGCTGCGCACCTTCGTCATTGACTCGGCGGCTGTGGAAGCGGGCCGGCGCTTTCTGGCCAACTTTCAGCCGGACGTGATCGAGTTGCTTCCAGCCGTCGCTGCGCCGCTGGTCCTCGACCGCATCCGCGCGGCGCATCCCGGCCTGTTCGTCATCGCCGGCGGGCTTCTAAGCGACCTGCGCCAGGTGGACGATCTGATCAAGGTCGGCGTCGATGCCGTCTCGCTGAGCGACCCTGCGTTATGGATTCTCTGAGTTGACAACCGTTTCCACGCTTGTTACGTTTCAAGCTGTAGCGGCATAGTCCAAGAGAGAGCCGCCCCTGATTTTGTGACCAGCAGATCCAGCCATGCGCCTATGGACTGGATGCTGCGGGCCGCCGCAAATCAGGGGCGGCTTTTCTGTGTTTATATGCCCGGGAGGAGAGATGATGGACGACCGCGCGGCGCGGTTTGGTGAGCTTGGCCAGACGGCGGAGTGGGACGTGCTCGTTATCGGCGGAGGTGCGTCCGGACTGGGGGCGGCGGTGGAGTCTGCCGCGCGCGGATACCGCACCCTGCTCGTTGAGCGCGACGACTTCGCCAAGGGCACGTCGAGCCGCAGCACGAAGCTGGTCCACGGCGGCGTCCGGTATCTCGAACAGATGAACATAACGCTGGTGCTCGACGCGCTGCGCGAGCGCGGCTATATGCTGCGGAACGCGCCGCATCTGGTCCACAAGCTCGGCTTCGTGGTTCCGCTTTACAGCTACTTCGGCGTGCCCTACTACGGCTTCGGTTTGAAGATGTACGAGTGGCTTTCGGGCAAGCTCTCGTTTGGGCCGTCGGAGGTGCTCTCGCGCGGAGAGACGCTGAAGCGGCTGCCGACGGTGGCAACGAAGGACCTCAAGGGCGGCATTCTTTATCGCGACGGGCAGTTCGACGATGCGCGGTATGCAGTCTCGCTGATGCGCACGCTGGAGGACCTCGGCGGACTGGCGCTGAACTATGCGCAGGTCAAGGGCCTGCTGAAGCGCAACGGAAAAGTTGCGGGCGCGAGCGTCCGGGACTGCGAGACCGGGCAGGAGATCGACGTTCAGGCCCGCGTCGTCATCAACGCGACGGGCGCGTTTACGGAGCAGGTGCTCCAGATGGACGAGCCGGCGAGAGCTTCTGTGTTGTCGATCAGCCAGGGCACTCACTTTGTGCTGCCGCGGAGCTTTATGCCCGCCGACAACGCGATGATGGTTCCGAAGACCGCGGATGGGCGCGTGCTCTTTGCCATTCCGTGGCACGGGCATCTCGTCGTCGGAACGACGGATGTGTCGGTTCCTAAAAGCTCCAGCGAGCCGCGCGCGACGGAGGAGGAGACGGCGTTTCTTTCGGAGCACATCCATCGCTATCTTGGCCAGACCGTGCGGCCCGAAGACGTGCTGAGCGTCTGGTCGGGGTTGAGGCCGCTGGTGCGGCATGGGAACGGGTCCACTTCGAAGCTCTCGCGCGACCACCGTGTTCTCGTCTCGCATTCGGGCCTCGTTACAGTCACGGGAGGCAAGTGGACTACCTACCGCCGCATGGGCGAGGACACCATCAACCACGCGGTGGCAGTCGCCGGTCTGGCGGCCGCGCCTTCGACAACCTCGACCCTGAAGGTGCATGGCTGGGCTGAGTGCGACTCGGCGGTTGAAGAGAGCGAGCGCGTTTATGGCGCCGATCTTGCGGCCTTGCGTGCTCTCGGCGACGAAGATCCGGCTCTGAATGAGGCGTTGCATCCGAAGCTGCCGTATCGCAGGCGCGAGGTTGTCTGGGCCGCGCGGCATGAGATGGCACGGACGGTCGAGGACGTTCTGGCGCGTCGGACGCGTGCGCTTTTCCTGAACGCGGCGGCAGCGATCGAGGCCGCTCCGGAGGTCTCGCGGCTGCTGGCCCGGGAACTTGGCCGCGATGAGCAGTTCCGTGCGCGCGATCTGGAGCGGTTTCTGGAGGTTGCCAAAGGGTACGTCTATCGCGGTTGAGCTGTGAAGAATTTTTCGGTGCCGAGATGACGGCGATACACAGCAGCAACAGCTACGGCGTGATGTCTCTACGGTGTCTTGACGGTATCGCCGACTTTGATCGTTCCCGATCCGGAGAAGGTGCCGACGGCTGAGCCGGAGTCTACGCTGGTGATGGTGAGCTGGCCGAGTTTGGATTCAATGGAGCGGAGAGGTTTGCCCGTGGCGGGGTCTTTGATGACGCGGGTGACGCGGGTGACTTCGAGCTTGTCGCCGACGTGGACGCCTGCCGCGGAGCCAACGTTAATGATGATGTCGCTGGTGGAGGCGTCGGCGACGAGGCCGCTAACGGGGACTGCGGCCGGGGCCGCGGCGACGCCGAGCTTCGATGAGTCGGCTTCGAGGCCTGTGGCCAGTTGCGTGACGGCTTGCTTGACGGCTTCGCCGAGGATGGTCTGGCCGAAGTTGGAGCTGCCCATGTCGAGGTGTCCGGCGGCTGAGGACCAGCCGGAGCCGCCGCCGCCGAGCAGATTGGTGCCGGAGCGGGTGGACTCGCCGGCGCCGCTGACCGAGGCGAGGATCTCGCCGGTGTTGGCGTCTACCATGCGCGCGGTGACGGCGACGACGGCCTTGGCTTTGTGCAGGCCAACTCCCCCCAGGCCATACTTTCCGAGCGTGCTGCCGATGCCGCCTACGTTGGTGTTATGGTCGTCGCGTCCGAACTGGGTGATGTCGCCGACGATGATGGTATCGACGCCGAGGAGCTTGCCGATCTTCGCGGCGGAGTTTGAGTCGGCGCGGTTGCTGTTGGAGAAGTTCTGCTCGGCGAGGACTTTGTCGAGCGCCTGCCGCTCGATGACGCGGTAGGTGCCGTCGTTGACGAGCCGGTTGATCAGCAGATCGACGATGCCTTTGCCGACGTCCTGGTTGCCGCCGAAGATGGCATCGACGCTGGACTGCACCGTGCCGTAGTTGAAGTCCATGACGGCAACGCGATGCTTCTGTCCGAAGAGCGGGCAGGCGAGAAGGATGACGAGGGCAAACGTGATGGCGCTACGCATGGGAGTAACTCCTGTGTGAGATTGCTTATTTGCCTAAGAACTTTTCGAGCGTGTCGATCTCGGGTTCAGCTTTGTCCATGTTCTTTCCTGCGGCTGCGGCGCGGGAGGATTGCAGGTCGCGGTTGGCGGCCTGCATGTACGACCTCATGCGGCTGTCGGCGGCGGCCATGTCGTTACGGAGGCCGAGGCCCTGGGACTCCTGCTGGCTGCGAAGCTGATTCAGGGAACTGTCTACTGCGCTGGCTCTGGCAGTGAGCCGCACCATGCGCTCCTGTAACTGGTCGAGCTCTTCTTGCGACGGTTCCTGCGTGGCCTGGGCTGAGGTCTGGGCTGCTTGTTGTTCGGCAGACGCGGCTGGCACAGACGACTGCGCGGGCTGTATGGCTTTATGGATTGACCGCGCTGATGCGGCATGGCCGGCAACGGTTGGCGCTGCGACTGCGGCGGGCTGCGCGGATGGAGTTGGCGCGGGCGGAGTGGCGGTGGCTGCGGTTGTTACTGCGGTGGAAGATGGCGGCGTCGTGGGCGCGCCTGTGTCGGCCGGGGATGCAGCGGGCGGAGTGGTCGCTGCTTGATCGGCAGTGGATGGCGCACTTGTTGTTGGTTGATTTGTCGTGTTGGCCGACTCCGATGCATGAGTCTTGAGCATACGAGGCACCGTGAAAGCGACGGCGACAAGCGCGATGATGGCGGCGAGTGCGCCGGTGGCGATCCATAAAGGCTTGTTGCTGCGCGGCGGCTTTTGCGGCGACGACTGTGCGGCACCGGCGAACGGCTGCGCCGGGGCGGAGACGTTCTGGAACGCGGGGGCAGCGGCGCTGGCGGCTACGGCCCCTGCTGCGCTCGCTGCGACTGCTGCGGCTGCGTTGGCCTCGGCGACGGGTGACTCGGTACGGAAGGCCTTGAGTGCGTTGCGGAATGCGTCGGCGTTCTGGAAGCGGGCGGCGGGGTCTTTGGCGAGCGCGGTGAGGATGATGGCGTTCAACTGCGGCGGCAGCGAGGGGTTGATCTCGATGGGCGGGCGCGGGGTCTCGTTCAACTGCTGGTTGAGCACGCCATAGGTTGAGTCGGCCTCGAAGGGGCGCTTGCCCGCGAGCAATTCATAGAGGACGATGCCGATGGAGTAGAGGTCGGAGCGGGCATCGACGTTCGAGCCGCGGACCTGTTCGGGCGACATGTAGTAGAAAGAGCCGACGGTGGTGCCGGGGCGGGTGAGGTTGATATCGACGTTGGATTTGGCGATGCCGAAGTCCATCAGCTTGACGACGCCGTGGGGCGTGACCATGAGGTTCGCGGGTTTGATGTCGCGGTGGATGACGCCGCGTGCGTGCGCGTAGCTCAGGGCTGAGAGCGCCTGGGAGATGTAGCCGGTGACGTCGGCGACGGTCATGGGGCTTTGTTTGGCGCGTTGTTCGAGGGTATAGCCTTCGACGTACTCCATGACCATGATGAGCTGGTTGTCGGACTGGAAGGCCGTGTAGAGCAGGGCAATGTTGGGATGGTCGAAGGCGGCGAGGGTGCGAATCTCGGAGATGAAGCGGACGGCGAGATCGCGCTCGGCGGAGAGGTCGGGGAGCAGGACCTTCATCGCTTCGGTGCGGTCGGAGATGATGTTGCGAGCGCGGTAGACGTGGCCCATGCCGCCCGTGCCGAGCAACTCGAGGATTTCGTAGTCGCCGACGCGCTGACCGATTTCAAATGGCATGATGAGCCTCCCAGCGTAATTATTGCCGACTGCATCCGGTTTCGCCGGAGGGAGTCAGATGATGCATGACCCATTTGTAAAGCCTCGATCGCCGGGAGTTGCGATCGACCCACACCCACTTCAATGCCGCCGTTTTGTGTAACGCAACGACGGGGAGAGGATAACAGGGGAGGGAGGAAAATGCTACGGGATTCGCTTAGGCGCCGGCGCTTGCGGGTGTGGCGGCTGTGGCGGTGGCGAGGTGGTTCAGGAATTGATGGAAGACCTCCTGGCCGGTTCCGGAGAAAGCGGAGCCGGGGTCGGCTTCGCTCTTCATCCAGGCGAAGAGGAAGACGAGCGGGACCCAGCCGCGGCGGTCGCGTTCAAGCTCGCCGCCCATGCGGTAGAGGGCGCGGGAGAGCTTGATGGGGAGCTGGACGCCGGTTACGTTGTTGGTCGCGGGGTCGTTGCATCGCTCGGGCGGCGAGGTGACGAGGTATTCGCGGCAGCTTAGCGGACGGATGGGATGGATGCTGCACGACTCGTCGACGAGAAACGGGCAGGGGACGCCGAGGCGGAAGTAGTCGATGGCCATGCGCTTGGCAGTGTCGTTGTCGGCGAACCAGTCCTCTTCGATGAGGCGCTGGATGATGCCGGAGTCGCGGAGGGCGACGAGCGTCTGGTGGAAGCGTTCTTCGAGGGCGCGCTGCTGGTCTTCGGGAAGGGTGCGGATCCAGTTGCCGAGGGCCTGCGCCTCGAAGATGCTGACGGGGACCATCTGGCGGCAGCAGGCCCCGCAGCCGGCGCGGCAGGAGATGGGGTGTCCGGCGGCTTCGGCTTCGCCGGCGATCCGGCCGAGGATGGCGCTCTCGAAGTTCTGGATGATGGGGAGGAGTTCGGTGATGTTGGTCTGGCCGGCAGGGACTGCGATGGCGGCCTTCAGTTGGCCCTCGCCGACTTTGAGGGCGAACTCGACGCTGACGGTTTGCGGGGTCTGATCGGGCATGGAGTCGGGCCGGGCTGAATCTGGATTGAATTATGCTACTTGAAAAAGTTGGCGGCGGGACGGCGCATTTTGCGTTCGCGGTGAGTTAACATCGGTGAACGATGGATGCTCAGAAGAGACTTGGACTGGAAGTCGCGGCGCTCTCGGATGTCGGCTGCAAGCGGTCGAATAACGAGGACCGCTTCGGCTACGACCAGGCGAGCGAGATCTATGTTGTGTGCGACGGCATGGGTGGA
>Ga0157372_10001626_pt1 | contig 24372 bp, 26 predicted proteins | sample C55metaG_FD_115307 | JGI IMG/M metagenome (GOLD analysis project Ga0157372, IMG submission 115307) | Corn rhizosphere microbial communities from Kellogg Biological Station, Michigan, USA - C5-5 metaG | ecosystem: Host-associated > Plants > Roots > Rhizosphere > Soil | place: USA: Michigan...
ATAACATTATTATCAACCTGCATTGATTTTATGCATCACATAATTAACGATCACATCACAACGAGTAAGGTTAAATTCCAGAAGTTCTCCGGGCTGCCAATAACTATTTAACTCGGTGCGTAACATTTCTTTGGCCCGGTTCAATCTTATTTTAACATTAGACTCCCCTATTTCCAGCGCTTCCATTGTTTCATTAGTGGTCATTCCCTGTATCTCCCTCATTACAAATACCAACCTGTATTTTTCGGGGAGCGTTAATACCGCCTTTTCTAAAATAGCTTTTAATTCTTTGTTCATAAGATTATCTAAAGGTGTTTCAGGTTGGTGATCAATGCGAATATGTTCGGTAAGTGTTTTTTCTAATTGAACTTTCCTCTTTTTGTGCAACAGGCTCTCGTTAATCAGGATCCGGATTAGCCAGGTGCTAAAACTCGATTGATGTTTGAAATTAGACAACTGGCGATAGGCGTTCAGGTAGGCCGTTTGCATAATGTCTTCAGCCTCCTTATCGTCGTTAATGATGGACATGCTGATCCTATACAATCTTTCGTTGAATTTGCGCATTAGTTTTTCGTACAAATGCTTTTCGCCATTAACTACTCGTTTTACAATCTCCTCGTCACTGAAAGTATCTGTCATATGATCGGCAAGTGGGTTCATAAAATCTGATTTATATAATAGAGCACTGTAAAGCTGAAGGGTTACAGATTGCCTCTAATTAAACTTTGTAACCCTTTGTTCAAAGGCAATCTCTAATGGATATTAATTCAAAATAATCATGGAAGATCAAACTAAAAACACTCAAACTCTTTTAAAGTTTACTTATGGTTTAGTGCCTGTTGTAGCGGGAGCCGACAAATTCACCAACCTATTGACTGATTGGTCACATTATCTCAATCCAACAATTAAAACCATGCTGCCTTTCAGCGAACATGTATTTATGATGATTGTTGGTGTAATTGAAATTGTGGCCGGAATATTAGTTTTTTTAAATCCGCAAAAAGGAGCTTATCTTGTTAGTGCCTGGTTAGTATTAATTGCATTGAGTTTATTGACAAGCGGAACCTATTTAGATGTGGCTGTGCGTGACATTGTAATGGCAATCGGTGCCTTCTCATTAGCAAAACTATCTACTACAGTCAAAAATTAACATCATAAGCACTTTACTGTGTTGTACAATTATTTATAACGGGCCATAAAGGACATTGCGATGCAAATCTGTCGGATAAGACTTATATCCGACAGACTTATTTATATATTCACATTATTCAGTAAGGAGAAACATATTTCACATATTGCCAATCCAGTACCTGCTTCATATATTTATATCTGTAGTCTTGTAAAATCAACTTATGAATCAGCCACATATAGCCGGCATTGCTCCATTCTTCATTGTACGCAATGTCACAACGGCAATATCCTTTTATCGGGAGAAACTCGGTTTTGATACCGTTTTCCAGGAGCCGGATCATGATCCGTTTTTTGCTATTGTACAGCGGGATGGGGCAATGATCTTCCTGAAATCTGTAGGCGAGGCCCCGCTTCCGAACCACAAGCAGGGCCCGGATGCCCGGTGGGACGCATATGTTAATGTACCTGACCCGGATACGCTGTCCGCAGAGTTTATATCGCGCGGTGTTAGTTTCACTGTACCGTTACAAAATACTCCTGATGGCTTGCGCGGCTTTGAATTGGCAGATGCTGATGGTTATATTTTATTTTTCGGCCATCCCGGTTGATAGAGATAGTTACTAAACAGGTATACTTTTTGCAAAAGGTATAGCATGGATCAAAATTATTTACTAAACTCCGTAGGTGGGGTCGATGTTATCTTAATTCCCGGTTCAGGTAGTAGCGTCTGCGTTTTCGAACCGGAAACGCAAACCAGTCCGGGTTCGTCCCAACTGTTGCGGGCCACAATACTGGATAAAGAACTGGTTTTCCAGCCCACAGGTAATAATATTATTTCAGAAGATGAGCTATTAAAAGTTATCCGCTGGTACAGTTACCGCAAAACTTTCCTGAAATAACACGGGAGTTTTACAGATAAATCAACTTTTATACTTGCCCATAAGCCCAATTGGCGTATACAAACTTTCCCGAACCGGGGAAGAATTAACCCTATCATGACGCTGCTTCGGCCAACCCTCACTATCTACCTTCATTGTATTGATATTGTTACAGATAGGATTTTACTAAAATAATCTCAACCCAATTGGAAGCAGTAAAAACGCAGCTATTTCTTCGGGTTAATTTAAGCATTTCGAATTTCTGCCGATCTCCAATTATTCCTTAATCGGGTGGTTGAATAGATAATATATGAGGTATAAAAAAGCCCCTCCCTGAATAGGGAAAGGCTTAAGAGCGAAAGACGAGATTCGAACTCGCGACCCCGACCTTGGCAAGGTCGTGCTCTACCAACTGAGCTACTTTCGCGTTGGTGGCCGCAAATATATAACTTCCACCATGTGCTGGCAAAATATTTTTTGAAATTTCGCACATTAAATTTAATACACTTTTAATCAATTATTTACACGGATTAAAATTCAATATTTAATTAAACATTTTTGATTTCGATAAAAAAGCTCATTCAAAAAAGCAAACAAAGGGAGCAAGTGCTTTCAATTTAACACTGTTGATAACACAAATCCCCTACTCTCATGCCTAATTGTTAAATTTGAAAATGCTTTCTCATCTGGGGAGCGATAATAAAACAGCAAGCGTATGGTGTTGGAGCCTTTTCATGAACTCGTACTTAAATTTATTGAAAATACTAACCGGCCGATATTTTTAACAGGTAAGGCAGGTACCGGTAAAACCACTTTTCTCCGCTGGATTAGGGCAAACGTTACCAAAAATCTGGCAGTTGTAGCGCCTACCGCAGTGGCAGCTATTAATGCCGGCGGCGTAACCATTCATTCCTTTTTCCAGGTGCCTTTCGGGCCGCAGGTGCCTGTAACCGATCATAACAATCATAGCATCCTGCTCAGGCAGGTAAGCCTCGAAAAATCAAACATATTAAAATGCCTGGATCTGCTTATTATTGATGAGATCAGTATGGTGCGGGCCGATACCCTTGATTACATTGATACCGTATTACGCCAGGTTAAAGGATCGGCGCGACCTTTTGGCGGTGTACAGTTATTGATGATCGGCGACTTGTTTCAGCTCCCCCCGGTTTATGAAAAAGACTGGCCGGTACTCAGAAACTTTTACAAAGGGCCTTATTTTTTTGATAGCCTTGCATTCCAAAAATTTCCGGTGTTAACATTTGAACTTACACAGGTTTACCGCCAAAAAGATCCGGTATTTGTGGAGATCCTGAACAGTATTCGCAATGGCTACGCCAACAACGAAATGCTGGACAAGCTTAACGCACATTATAACCCTAATCTGAATGCCAACTGGCTTAAAGATTATGTAACCCTATCTACCCATAACCAACTTGTTAACGAAATTAACCAGCAGCGTTTAATGGAGCTTGATGGTGAAGCCCACACTTTTAAAGCCACCGTAACCGGCGATTTCCCCAAAGATGCCTACCCCGCCGAAGAGGAGTTGGTGTTGAAAGTTGGGGCACAAGTGATGTTCATTAAAAATGACAGCTCGGGCAAAAAGCAATATTATAACGGCCGAACAGGGCGTATCACTGCTATGGGGCCAGGCAACATCCGTTTAACCTTTCTTGATGACGATTCTGAGTTTGAAGTGATCCCAGAAACCTGGCAAAACGTAAAATATGCATTGGCTGAAAATGAGCAGAAAGTAAACGAACAAAACAATGGGTCGTTCAGCCAGTATCCGCTGCGGCTGGCCTGGGCCATCACCATACATAAAAGCCAGGGGCTTACATTTGAAAAAGCGGTTATTGATGTCGACGCCGCCTTTGCTTTCGGGCAGGCTTATGTGGCACTAAGCCGCTGCCGCTCGCTCGAGGGCATGATCCTGAAATCGCCTGTACGCCCCCAAAATATCCGCACCGATCCGGAGATCATCAGCTTTATGCAAAATGCAGCTATCTCCATACCCGATGAAAATTTGCTGGAAAGTACTATCCGGCAAATAGCCCTGGAAGAAATGAAGGACATTTTTGATTTTTCGATGCTCACCGGTGCATGGAGGCAACTTAAAACCATGATGCTAAACGGTGCGATTAAAAACAGTCCCTTATCCGAAGACATCAGCAAAACCGATCACAGCTGGGAAACTGAAATTAAAGCCATCGGCGACCGTTTTATCAGGAAGGAACTGGGTGCTTTACCTGATGATCAGCTCATCTGGAGCAATGTACCATTTATAGGCAGGCTAAAAAATGCAGCCAACTATTTTCTACCTAAATTGAATGTTTTTTCAGAAGCTATTAACAGTTTTTACACCGCTGTAAATAACACCAACCCTCCTGCCGAGTTTTATGATAGCCTAAATCATTTATTGGTAAACCTAAAAGCAAAAACGGCAGCCTTTGTACGCCTGCCCATTGCCACATCGGGCAGGGATGTTTTATCATCAGTACAGGAGGCCGGGATAAGTTACAAACCGGTATATAAAAACTGGAACCCAAAAGCGCTGCCAAAGGAGAAGGAAATTGTTAACCCTGAACTTTACAAGCAGTTGCTCAACTGGCGTAAAGAAACCAGTTTTGAACGTAAGATCCCTGAACATACGCTGGTGTCCGAAAACATGCTGCGGGATATTACTTCAAAACTACCACGGTCATTAAACCAGCTTTCGCAGTTAAAAAGTTTTGGTGATGCAAAAGCAACAGACCTGGGTGAGCCTATTTTAAAAATGATCAGGAGTTATTTAGGCGAAAACGACCTGTTTTCCTAAACAGAACACCTAAAATCTTGGAATTTCCGGGCCATTGTAGGGGTTTTCAAGGGCGTGTTTGATCCTCATTAACTGGTATTGGTGACGCCAATTATCAGGATAGTTTTTCATGTTTTTCAATAATTGCTTAACAAAATCGGCAACATGGAGCTGAGTTGTAGCGCGGTCAAGCCTTAATTCCTGGGGTAACGTAACATTACTAAAGTATTCACTCAATTCTTCGTAGCTCATGGTGCAAAAGTAAAAGATTTTAGTGTATCTGTGCTAAAAACAACTGCTGTTACTTTCCTTGCGGGAATTTATCTTCCACCAAATTTAAATGGATCCCGTACTCCAGCCAGGCTTTCAATCCATCTAATACCGTTGTGAAACCTCCTGTAGAATCTTTGATAGCAGCAATTAATTCATCTCCCGTTTGATTGAACCCATAATTCTGAATCTCTACATAGGTAGCATCCCCGCCCATAGGTTTAAAATTAAAATCAACAGTTGTAGCAGGCGATCCCCATTCAACGGTGATCAATTCGTTTTCTTTAATAACTATCGGAACCACTACCGATGATACACCATACATTTCCCATGACCAGATAACTTGTTTTCCGGTTTCCAGTTTACCTGTTGATTGGGTAAACCAAAATTGCGTGGTAACATACGGATCAATAAAAGCGTTAAACACTTCAGCAACAGGCTTGCGAATCAGCATTTTCGCTTCGGCGCTCTTTGATTTTTCGACTTTCATGTTAATTAAATATTAAAGGACCTAAAATGTAATAAATCCGTGCTCCAGGATAATTGGTTTTAAAATAACATTTATCATATTTTAAATGTTTTATAGCAGGCAAGTCAAATGCAAACTGCTTCATATTATCCTCATTTAGGATTTGTATCTTTGTTTAACATTATTTAACTATCATTCGCTTGGAGTTTCGGGTTTGCTTTCTTTTATTTATAAGCGTAATGCTGGCATTGTTATCCCCAACTAAAATCCGCAGAGTTTTATTTATCTGCCTGTTTATCTTTATTTTACCATCGGACCTGTTTGCACAAAATCTTTTTTTGCAAAAGGTTGAGATGTGCAATATCACCAATTATTGCATGGACTGCGGCGATCCCAAGGCCAGTTGCGACCAGCTTGCCATTGATTTTGTTTCTGCGAGGATCAATAACCGTTATCTGCTAAAAGAAGCTACGGGTTCCATAACGTTCCAGGTTTTGGTGGATGAGCGGGGTTTTAGCTGCGTGCTTAGCCATAATGATGCGAGCAAAAGCGCCCTCACCAACGAGTTGATCACCTACCTGAACGGTTGTATCTGGAAGCCGGCCAAGGTAGATGGCAAACCAGTAGCCTCATCTGTAAATGTGATCTTTCGCTTTATAAGCGGCGGCGTTTATGGCCAGGTACAGAGGCTGGATCTTGCCGAAATGAAACCAGCCGGCGATCCAACCATTTACAATAAAACTTTCACCTACACCAATCCATCATTAAAAAACTACGACTTTACGGTATGGACAAAATATAACTCGCCCCTGGTTGATAACATCGCCAAATCAGCTGCTATGGATCAATCGGATCTGTTATGGTATGCTACCGAAAAAGGAATGACCCGCTTTGAGGGAACAACGTTTATCCCGGTTAATGAATATAATTCGCCATTCCCGTCAGATGCTAACATAAAGGAAGTGACCATCGACAGGGATAATAATAAATGGGTTTATTACGATAATAAAATATTTATGTACGGCAGCGGTGGCTGGCAGCTGTTTGATTTTAAGCAATTTTTGGCAGGTGGGGTTAACCAGGTGCTGAACAGTCGCAATGGCGAATTGCTTTTCACCACTCAAAATGGTCTTGTTGTAAAAAGGAAAGATAAAGTAGTAGTAATAAACAAAAAATCGATGCCTGAAATGCCCTCAAGCGATGTACTTTTTGCTTATGTAGATAGTCAAAAACGGCTTTGGATAGGTACGTCAAAAGGCACCATCATGATTGATAAAAGCGTTATCACCTCATTTAACAGCCTTAACAACACTCCGCTGAAAAATGCCAGTATTTCGGGCGCGGTGGAGGATGAAAAAGGAAATGTTTACTTCTCACTGGTTGATTGTAATAAACAAACCGGTGAAAATGATAGTGATAAAGAAGGTATAGCCGTACTAAAGTTTAATGGTAACTGGCTGCATTATAATGATAAAAACTCGGGCATGCCTGCTAACCATGTTAATACTATGTTGTATGATAAGTTTGAGCATGTTTTGTGGCTGGGTACAGACGAATCGGGCATTGCCAGGTTTGACTTGAATAGTGGTTGGGAAAATTACCACAATAACAATTCGCCGCTCCCTGGTTTTACTATTTACCAGATAGTGCAAGATTCAAAAGGTATTATTTATGCCACCACTGCCAATGGTTTGTTAAGGATCAGAAAAAAGGCAGGGGCTTAAGATTAAGCAACTGTATATTATCAAAATGGCCTGAAGCTTATAAATAAGCCGTTTACGTTTGTTTGCTGATTGCCATTAGATCCCCTTTTAGCAAACGTTAATATGGCAAGCAATCAAACACAATCTAACCTAATCAAAGGATATAACTCAATAGCCTCTATTGGGTCTTAAATTTACCTGGTAAGTTCATCTGTGTTTAATTTGGCATATTCCTTTTCTTGTCCCACCCCCGTAATTGTCATCTTTTCCCCTTCCCTCAAACATCATTTACAATTAGTTTTGTTATGTAGCCGGTGTTTTTAAAACTATCTTTAAATAAAACTACCATCATGATGCTCCAAAATAAAAACGCGGTAATTTACGGTGCTGGCGGTTCATTAGGCGGTGCTGTTGCAAAGGCACTGGCCGGCGCCGGCGCGCGCGTATTTCTAACCGGACCTAACCCCGGGTCAATTAGAAAGATATTCGATGAAATTATTGCTGCAGGGGGATTGGCTGAAATAGCAATTGTAGATGCATTTGACGAAAAAGCAATTGATCGGCATTTACAGCAAGTGGTAAGCAGCGCAGGGACGATTGATATCTCGTTTAACGCCGTTGGAGTTGACGTTGTGCAGAATGTACCACTTACCGAAATATCGGCCGAAGATTTTGTAAAGCCGATTACGCTTACGATGCAAACCCGCTTCATGACGGCCATTGCAGCTGGCAAGATGATGATGAAACAAAAATCGGGAGTAATTTTATCGCTTACAGCTACCCCGGGAGGCATAGGCTATCCTCACACAGGTGGCTTTGGCCCGGCTTGCAGCGGCGTTGAAAGCTTTTCGCGTACACTGGCATCTGAGCTGGGTACTTACGGTATCCGCGTGGTTAACATCCGATCGGGAGGCTCGCCCGATTCGCGCGTGTTTAAAAACGCCATTGACACCATGCCCGATGTTATGGATCCTATCCTTAAAAAAATGGAAGCTGATACCATGCTCAAAAAATTACCCTTAATGGCCGATATTGCCAACACCGCGGTTTTCCTGGCATCAGATCTGGCTGGCCAGATTACAGGCGTTACCATTGATGTAACCGGAGGCACAACTGCAGCATTAAATTACAGGGTAAACAGGCTCGATTAAACGGGCTTAGGAAAGGGGCACCTTTTACTGATCCGAAAAAAATAAAACAAGCATAAAAATAAGGCCGGAGTATGGCAATTAACTACTTTCCGCCCATAAATCCTATCGATTTTGCCGGGACATGTTTCGTTACTACACCTTCAATGTAAAGTTGGCCATCTTTAATTTTATAATCGAGGGCACGTTCATCAACTTTATAGTCATCATCGTTAAAAAGGTCCTTCAATTTGCTCAGCAATTCTTTGCGATCAAATACCGGGCTGATACTTAACTGATTGTCAACCGGGGCAAGTATAATGCCATCTGCTCTGTATGAAAATATTTTAGATTCCATTTGATAAAGATAGGCTTATATGCCGAACATCAACAAAGCGATCTCCTATGATTTTCGCCGGTAAACCTTGTGCTTTGCAAAGCCTGTGCCGCTTTGATAAATCCCGTTTACAGGTTGCTTTTGTTTAAGCTTATCAGCCGATGTATCGTTAAAGCCTTGTTTTGCTATTCCGCTATAGGCGGCAGGAATCCATTCCAGCTTTAGTTTACATGAGTTATCCATATTTATATTCAAATAAATATAAATTTACAACAAGAAGCATTCATATCACGGACAAACCATACAATGGTTTATGCCAGCGCATCGGCAGCAAATTGGCGACAAATTTTCACCTCCTTTACCGCATCTGATCCTTCAGGGATTTTATACTCCAGCTCAATGGTGGCCGGGAATTTATAGTGATTATTTTTAAGCAGTTGCAATACTTCCTTTATTGGAGTATCGCCCTGCCCCCAGGGCTGGTTGGGACCGTCATGAAACTTACGATCTTTGATGTGCATGCTGGTTATACGGTCATGATATTTTTCAATAAAGGGAACCGGGCTACTGCTGGTACCTGCCACATAATGGCCAATATCCAAATTAATTCCGTTATACTTTGACTGGGCCAGGGCGGTGTCCCAAAGGGTCGGCGTTGCCTGGGTGTGGGCATGGTAGCCAACCATCATTTTATGTTTAGCGGCTATATCACCAAGGCGTTTGGTTTGAACCTCATCAGGCAACTCAACAGTTACGTGATTTACACCCAAAGCTTTCCCTGCATTAAAGGCATAATCAATTTCGGCATCGCTGTTTTTAGTACCGAGGGCATTGGGTTTCCAGGCATAAATATTGACACCGGCATCATGGTACATCTTCCTGATCTCCTTAAATTTATCCATTGGAGCCGAGACACGCCATTCGGCTATCTTTTTTTCAAATGCAGCCCAGTCTTCGCCGGTTTCATGTTTAGGGGCGTCGGCATACATTTCGGCGGCATCGCCCATAAGTTCAATGGCGTTAATATTACAGTCGATACAGTACTTCAGTAAATCTTCAATTGTGCCCGGCATGCTCCGGAATGAGTACGTGATCACGCCTATTTGTACACCGTTAATGCGCGAGTTGGGTTTATCGGCCCACCTCGAACCCAGGCTTGCAAATTATGATCTTGAAAATGCTAAAAGCCCCACCACGGCAAGTGCGCTGCTGCCAATAAACCTGCGCCTTGATAAGTTATGCTGTTTCATAATTTTATAGGAAATACATTGGTTTATACCAAAGTTATCAATTAATTGATGCCTGCAAATTGTGTATTTAAAGTGTTACTAACCGAAGCTAATTTGTAGCGTTTTGCCTGGTATTAACGTAAAGTATTATAAACCTTATGCTATGAAAAAGCTATTTTTATTTGGCATACTCGCCGTTTTGTCGGGCTGTAAAAAAGATAATACCCCTAATAATGATCAGTTGATTGGCAGGTGGGAGTACCGCGGCACCAGTTGTTACTGCGAACCTCCTAAAGATCCTAATTCGATAAAGCCGGGCAACGGCAACATTATTGTTTTTACCGCCAATACCTACAAACGATTTAAAAAAGACACCCTGATAAACAGTGGCACTTACCGTACCCGGAAATATGATAATGCAAATGAGCAAATCATGTATGACAATGATACCACGAGCAACAGTATCACATTTTTTAGGGTAGAAGGCAAAATACTGACTTTTTACGGGACAGTTCCCCTTGCAGCAGATGGCTCCGAATCTCACTATGAGCGGTTATAATATTACGATACAGGCCAGTGGAAGCACAGCCGGTACACATCCGGATCAAGCAGATAAATGGCTTTCCAACCATAGCCTATAATTTGAGGTTGTTTAAGAGGCATGCCTTTACTTAGTAACCCTGCACGAAAACGAACAATAAATGTATCATAACGATGCAAATCGCCGCATTAAAAAATAAAGTAATCAATTGAATACCAACACTATAAATACATGGCACTTAATTTGAGTTCATAACAAAGATTACTGTATATATCATGAGACACGGCAAACAACTGGAAAGGCGTACTTTCAACCAGGACCGTTTTGAAATACTTATTAAACGGCAAAAAAACGGTATAGCCACCTTTAACGAGCTCACCGAACTGGATGAGATCGTAAACCGTGACCCTGAGATCCGTGAAATTGTTTTGGAAGAGATGCAGGATGCCGATACCCCAAAGCCTTCGGACGATGATCAAATTCAAATGCTTGAAAAACCGGTCAGGAAAAGTTTCATCGAAAAGATAAAGGCTTTCATTAATCGCCTGTTCGCAGCCGAAAGTGGTCTTAATCCGGCCATTGCTGCATAAGCAATGCAAGCCTGCAAACAATTTTTAATTGCCACACCATTCAAAACAAAACGGAACAATCTTTATAGATATGTTTGCAACACTGTTATAAAGCAAACTGTTTATGAAAATATTTCAGCAAATCATTCAGCTTAGGGAGCGCAAAAGAGGTTTTCATCTCATCACGGCCGAAGTAATTAATGCCCTGCCTCAAATACATGAGTTAAAAACCGGTATTTGCCAGGTATTTATTCAGCATACTTCGGCATCATTAACCGTTAATGAAAATGCCGACCCAACCGTAAGGCAGGATTTTGAAATGTATTTCAGTAAAACCGTACCCGAAAACGACCCGGATTATTTACACGATGATGAAGGGCCTGATGATATGCCTGCCCACCTGAAAGCTGCGATGCTGGGCAGTTCGGTAACTATTCCTATCCGCAACGGAAGACTGGCTTTAGGCATGTGGCAGGGAATTTATTTGTGCGAGCATCGTAACCACGGCGGCAACCGCATGCTGGTAATATCGGCATGGGGCGAATAAATAATGAATAAGTGTCAATTATTATTGTAAAAAGCACAATTAATTTACACATTTGACTAACAATTGTAAATTAATGCTTTTTTAACGGGTGTAACACAGCAAATTTGCAAGCTTATATCGAATGTTATTCTATATTTGTTTTTACCATAAAATTATTACTGTTTTAAATGCTCAAGTACTCCAAGCAAACAAGGTTATTATTAGCTGTTGATTGTATCATTTTTGGCTTTGATGGCGAAGTTTTAAAGATCCTATTGATAAAAAGAGGCTTTCAACCCGAAAAGGGAAACTGGAGCCTGATGGGTGGCTTTGTTCAGCCAGATGAAAGTCTTGATCAAAGTGCCAACCGCATTTTAAAGCAATTAACCGGTTTGGAAGGCGTGTACCTTGAACAATTATATACTTTTGGGCAACCCCAGCGTGACCCTATTGAGCGTACAGTATCTGTAGCATACTTTGCACTGGTTGATATCCACAAATATGAAGCCCAGATTAGTGATGATTACCATGCCGAGTGGTTTCAGCTTAAACGTGCCCCCAAATTGATATTTGACCAGCAAGAAATGGTTGAGCAGGCCCGCAAACGCATCCGCTACAAAGCAGCTATGCACCCTATCCTGTTTGAGCTTTTGCCCACCAAGTTTACTATCCCGCAATTGCAAACTCTTTACGAAAGCGTGTTTAATACCACTATTGATAAACGTAATTTTAGTAAAAGAGTGCTGGCAACCGGTTTACTCATTAAACTGGCCGATAAGGATAAAGCAGGCTCAAAACGCGGTGCTTATTATTACCAGTTAAATATGCAAAACTATTATGCCAAGTTCCAGGCATTTATGAACTTTATTCCTAATCCCGATTCGTTATAACATTTTTCTGAATCGTTTTTTTATTTCACCTTTATGCCTGTATTACCTGCAGAAGGTTTAATATTTTTGAATAACAGTCAAAACTAACTGTACCTGAGCCTATTTTATTTAACATTCTTCAACCATACCACTTTTTATCCGTATAATAGCTTTAGGCTATATCATGAACCGTTAGTCCGTTTTGCAAATATTAATTAATGAAAAAAAACGTAAGCTTTTTAGTATTACTGCTGCTTGCTGTATCTGAATGTTTCGGCCAATTCAGGGAGGTTAATAAACTAAAAAAAGACTTGCCCTTAACGCATGATAGCATACAGTATGTGAATACGCTTAACAGGCTGGGGATGCTTATGTATGAGCAAAATATCGACAGTGCTTTCAATTATGCTAAAAAGGCAAGAACTATAGCTGAACGGCTTGGCTATAAGGCTGGAAAGGCCGATGCACTAAATGTTATAGGCATTGTTTATGATCTTAAAGGCAATCTACAGCTTTCACTGCGCTATTATAACGAGGCTTATAACCTTTACAAAGAATTAAATGATACCTCAAACGTTGTACAGGGGTTAATGAACATTGGCCTTGTGTTTAACGAGAACAAGGAAGATAAAAAAGCGATAAACTTTTTTAAGCGGGCATTAAACATTGGTAAAACCCTGCAGCGCGACTCGATCGTGGCGTTGGTGCTGTGCAATTACCTGCTCCTATACCCCGAGCAAATCCCCAAAGATTCGGTTGAAGTTTACCTTGATAAAGCACGCGAAATTGGCACAAGGTATAAAGATAAACGTATGCTCGTTGAAGCAGACCAGGTACAGGGATTGCTATACCTTCAAAGCAACAAGCGTGAACAAGGTGTGGCGCTTTTACAAAAAGCAGTAGATAATGGTTTGGCCATGGAGCTTTATTACCTGAGCCTTGATATAGTCATGAACCTTGGCGACTTGTACTTCGAAAATAATGTTCCCAAAGCTATTGAATACTACAAACAGGGACTTTTTATCGCCGAAAAAAGCGGCTATCACTATTATGAAAAAGTCTTCGGGAAAAAATTATATGATATTTATATTGCTCAAAATAATCTGCCCGAAGTACAGCGCTACAGTTCAAAATTGCTGAAACTATATGACGACGAGGAGAAGTACACTAATACAACAGGTTTTGATTATATTGATTATGCCCTGAAAGACCAGGAACTGGAAGCTATAACCATCCGGAGCCAAAACAGGCAGGTGCTTGCGATTGTACTTGGTGTTTTATTTGTGATAACCGCCATTACCGTAATATTTACTTACCGACTGTACAACCTGAAGAAAAAGCATGGCCAAACATTGGAAGAACTTAATCACACCGTACAGCTACGAAACGAAAAGCTGCAAATAGATCATGAATTCAACAACCGGCTGGTATCTATTCTTGCGCATGATTTCAGGCAGCCAATAGGTGCACTCAAAACACTGGCAACGGTACTTAAAGACGCCGATACTTTTACACGGGAAGAATTGATGGAATTGGTAGATACCATGGAGCATTCTTCAAATATTTCGCTGGAGATTTTTGAAAACATATTGCAATGGATCAAACAGCAATTGTCGGGCTTTAATTACAAAGCTGTTCCCCTGCCTTTAAAGGACCTTATAGATGAGGCAATACAACCATTTTACTTAATGGGTAAAGACCGCGGGCTTAGGTTCGTAATCAAAGTGGACCCGGCCATTGTTATTCATGCCGACAATGAGTTGGTACAGTTTATCCACCGCAATTTTATACATAACGCCATTAAGTTTTCGCCAGATAATTCAACTATTACTATAGGTGCATCAAGCGATGACAACGATGTAACTGTTTGTGTACAGGACGAAGGAAAAGGTATTTCGCCCGATAAGCTAAAGTTGCTCTTTAATTTTAAAGCCAACATGCAGTACAGTAACGAAAAGGAAAAAGGCGCAGGCGTAGCGCTCATGATCTGTAAAGATTTTACCGAAAAAATGAATGGCCGGATCTGGGTTGAAAACGACAAGGAAAAAGGGGCTATTTTCTGCTACTCATTGCCCAATGTCCATTAACCTCTTCATTGTAATTTTTAAATTACCTATTGAAAAACAACATTTTAAGTTCGTAAATTTCAGTTCAAATACAGTTTGCTATAACCTGTTATTAAACCTATAATTTATGAAAACTTACTTATTACTGTTTGTAGCGCTGCTGCTTCCTGCTTATTCCTTTGCCCAGCAAATACCTGCGCGCTGGGACGAGCTTGTTGCCTCAGATTTTCCTGCTGCACTCGAAAAATCGTCGAAAACCTGCATCCTGCCCATTGGGATCCTGGAAAAACACGGCCCTCACTCCCCTTTAGGCACCGATCTGATCCATGTGCGTGAGTGGGCTGCCCATGCTGTTAAGTCGGAATATGCAGTTGTATTTCCCGATTATTTTTACGGGCAGATCAATGAGGCCCGTCATCAGCCCGGAACGTTTGCGCTGCCAAGCAAAGTGATCTGGGATTTACTGGAAGCTACCTGCGATGAAATTGCTCGAAACGGATTTGATAAAATAGTAATACTAAATGGCCATGGAGGTAACCCGGAGTTTATCCAGTTCTTTATGCAATCACTGCTGAACAAACGCCACAACTATGCTGTATATTTTTATGATCCGCACAGTGGCGACAAGGAGTATAATGACCAATATCGGAAAATGCACAAGTCGGCTATTGAAGGCGACCAGCACGCGGGTGAAAGCGAAACCGCATCAATGTTGTACTATCGCCCCGACCTGATGAAAATGGACCGGGCAGCATCACAATCGGGCGATAATCAACATCGTTTAAACCTGGCTAATATTTACACGCCTATATGGTGGTATGCCGCCTACCCTAACCACTATGCCGGTGAAGGAGCCAAAGCCACACCCGAATTCGGCAAATTTATAGCAGAGCATGAAATAGCCAGCTTTGTACAAGCGCTTAAAGCGATTAAGGCCGATACCAGTACCATCAAATTGCAAAATGAGTTTTTTGATAAGGTGGATGCATTGAATAAGTGATTTAAATAGCCAAACTTACGAAGCAATTAAACTTCGTAAGTCTTCAATATGCTAATCAATCCTCCTTCGCTCCCAAAACCTCGTCTATCATACCAAAAGCTTTCGCTTCTTTAGCTATCATCCAGTAGTCCCTGTCGGATACTTCATAAACCCTGTCATAGCTTTGCCCACTGTGTTTGGCTGTGATCTCATACAGTTCTCGCTTCATTTTAGAGATCTGCCGGGCAGCAATTTCAATGTCCGATTCCTGCCCCTGCGCTCCACCTGATGGCTGGTGCAACATTACCCGTGAATGCGGCAAGGCAGCCCGTTTGCCGTTGGCGCCGGCGCAAAGTAATGTCGAAGCCATTGAAGCGGCCATACCGGTACAGATAGTAGCCACATCAGGCGATATAAACTGCATGGTGTCATAAATCCCCAGTCCGGCATATACCGAACCACCCGGTGAATTGATATAGATCTGGATATCCTTTTTGGCGTCGGCCGATTGCAGGAAAAGCAATTGCGCCTGGATGATGTTAGCCACCTGTTCATCTATCGCAGTGCCCAGAAAAATAATCCTGTCCATCATCAGCCTCGAAAAAACATCCATTTGCGAGATGTTGAGTTGCCGCTCTTCCATAATATAGGGTGTCATGCCCATGCTTATTTTGCTGTTATTTACCTGCGCAATAAACCTGTCAACATATAAACTTTGGACACGGCGATGCCCTACCGCATATCTGCGGAACTCCTTTTGATTAATATTCATAAAATTTAATGTTTAGCGTTTAAGGAACAAACGCATGATCTTTTGCCTGAAACCCGCATGCTCAGGCAGGCTGAATAGCTTTTGTTGTACGGTTTCAATTTCGGCCTTAAGGCTGTTACGGCCATATTGCTGCACCAGGGCCAGAGTTTGTTTATGCCACATCACCTTATACGTAAGGCCAGGATTGATGATCAGTTTAGCCTCAAACAACAGTGCCTCATCAGGTGCAGTTTGCCCAAGCACATGATCGTCAATTTCCTTGATCTCATTCAATGAAGTCCTCATAAGCCAGTGACTGTTCTTTAACTGTTTCCCTTACTTTTTCAATACATTTATACTTCTGCACAGTAGCCGATCGCTCGCCCGCGTAGCCAAACAAATCCGCGAGATCCTTCATAGGCAGCTTATGATAATAAAAAGCGCTTAGCAACTCCATGCATTTTTTACCGGCGGTTTCCAGGTATCTCATTAGTTTAACCCCCGATGGTTGATCTTCAGTTTCATCTGTAACATCAAAATCTTTAGTACAACTATCAAGCGGCAGGTTATGGCGGTCACCCTTAAACTTTTTGAACCAAAGATGTTTGGCAATACCCAACAGGTAAGCCTTTTCACTGTTGTGCAGGGACAGATCACTGTTCACTGCCTTTTCATAATAAATAACAAGGGCATCCTGAAAAATATCTTTCGCGTCATCAAAAGAACCGCCCATCTTGCTTATATATTTAGCCACTGTTGGGAAAGCGCTTTGGTAAAGCTCCGTAATGAGTTTTTCCCTTCGGGCGGCCGGTTTATCAAAAACTATCTCATGTGTCATGATCAGTGCGTTTAATAGTAAGTGCGCAAAACGGGAGGTATATCACCGTGAATTTAGAAATTTATTTCCGGGAAAGGATAATAGAATTATTTTCATCCTTATTTATAGAAAAAAACACTAAGGGGCTGCTGCACTGTCATGAGCTGTTTTTTCACTACAATCAAAACCACTATTTTACGACAACAAAAAATTATGCCTTCTTCGTAAACTCCTTCTGATACATCAGCGGACTTTTGCCCGTCACCTGCTTAAAATGCTTGTGAAAAGTGGAGAAATTATTGAACCCACTATCGTAGCAAAGCTGTTTGATGTTGAGCTTGTTTTCAATCAGGAGTTTGCAGGCGTAACCCACTTTTATCTCGATTACAAACTGCGAGTAGGTTTTACGGGTTTTTGATTTAAAGTACCTGCAAAACGAGTTCGCGCTCACGCCGGCGATATCGGCAATTTCTTCCAGGTAGATCTTTTTGCGGAAGTTACGCACCGAGTACTCATAAATGTTATTGAGCCTTTCGCTTTCCGATTCGTTATGATCGTATTTGAAGCCAATTGAAGTTAGATAGTTAAGCGGTGAACTGCCTGCTATGGTATTCAATGCTTTAAGCAGCATGATGATCCTTTCGGCTCCATCGGTATTGAGCATAGTGGCTAAAATAGAGGCCACCTGCTTTTTTATTTCACCTGTTATTTGCAAGCCACGTTTTGAACGTTCAAGCAGTACTTTTATTAGCTTGTTTTCCGGGAGCTGAAGAAACTGATCTCCCCAAAAGTTTTCGCAAAAATGTACCACGATCGTATCAACCGGCACCTGTTCGTTGCCATTATTAAAGTACATGTCGTCAAAGCGCCAGTAATGAGGCAGGTTTGATCCAACCAGTACCATATCGCCGTCTTCAAACTGTTTAATGCTATCGCCTATAAACTGCGTTCCGCCACCTTTGATGAAATAAATCAGCTCCAGTTCGGAGTGGCAATGCCAGCGGTTATTGATATCCGGTGATACATCATGCCTTACGCTAAAAGAATGCGCAGGATCGGCAGAAACTTTAAGTAAAAGCGGCTTCATTCAGTTTTATTTACAAATAAATGGCTAAATGTAATTAAAAAATGTAAAAAAAGCTTATTTTTTAGAAAAGTGTATAATTTGTTCTTTTTTTAACATTATCTTCAACTACCAATTAAACCCGAACCAATTTGCAATGAAACCTAAGTGTATTTTAATTTCACTATTAATCTTATTTTCATTTTTTTCAAAGGCTCAAACCCACTACAAGCCCGGCTATGTTATTACTATTAACGGCCAAACCATCCGGGGGTTTATTAACGAAAAAGAGTGGGATGCCAACCCGACAGTTATCAATTTCAAAACCACGTTAAACGAGGCCGAAGTAAAAAACTTTACGCCCAATGATATCACCTATTTTGAAATCATCAACTCGGTAGCGTATCAGCGTTACAGTGGTTTTGTTAGTACTGATGAAACAAATATTTCAAAATTGTCGCGCGGCCGCGATTCAAGTAAAAAGCAGGATATTATATTCTTGAAACTGCAGCAAAAAGGGCCTAACGTTTCTCTTTATTCCTATAACGATGCAATTAAAATGCGGTATTTTATAGCCGACAATAAGGCCGGCACAACCTTTGAGTTGTTATTTAAACAATATTTTATTCCCGACATGGGGCCTGTTACCCACATCGAAAATGAATTTATACCCCAGTTATATGATCTGGGCACAAAATATAACCCTTCATCGACAGAGTTAAAACAAGAAATTGAACAGGCCAGCTATAAAACTCCTGTTTTAAGGAAAATATCACAAATGATAAACGACATGCCTGTAGACAATACGCACTACGAAACACTATCATCCTTTGATTTCTTTATTGGCGCAGGCGTATCTGGCAGTAAATTTAAATTCGGGGGCGAATTACCGTTTCGAAATGCTACCGACAGTAAAACAACGTATGGCCCAACATTTTCGGCAGGCGTTAACTTTTACACAAATGCCAAAATTGGCCGGGCCGTGTTCAGAGCTGAACTGATGTATTGGACAAGCTCTAACGAAACAATGGCCGATCTTTATTATGGTCAACCTGATAAGCCCAAAATAAAATATCATTTTGATCAGCGTAATATAACTGCATATCCGCAATTTATTTATTACTTATACAACAATAATGCAGTAAAATTTTATGGAGGTATAGGCATAACTGTAAGTTTTGCCAAATACACTCAGGTAATCAGTTCGACAAGCACATCGGCCTCAAATAATAACTTGTTATCGTTCGATAAAAATTGGCTGGGATTTCCGATAAGAACCGGTTTAATCATCAACAAAGCATTTGAGATCAATGCTTCTTATGCAATTCCTGCAACGATAAATAGCGGCGATAAAACATCGGGAAATTATTCAATTAAACAGGGCAGCTTTAAGGCGGGAATAAATTATCATTTTTTAATTAATTAAAAGATGATGTATTAACTATTTAATTGCCGTTAATAATTCATAATATTAATAAGAGCGTAAAGAAAATAAGCAATATTTAATTGAAATCTTAAATATCATAAAACCCCGAGCGGTGCATTAACGTATAATTAATAAAAGAGGGGCGTTCCGTATCTCACCTCGGAACGCCCTGCAGTTATTTGATGATAACATCAACTAAATCTCAGATCATCATGTTTTTGATCTGAACTCTCCATCTTTCTCAGGGATGGGAAGGTTTTTAATATTTTGAACCTTGCCGTTCATTAAAACGGTGGCGGTCCGCCGGGGCCGCCGCCAGGAGGTGGACCACCTGGTCCGCCACGTTCCATCGTTGGTCTTTTGCCGGCAAATTTTTGCAACTTAAGTGTAAAGGTTAACAGGTAGTAACGACCCAAACGGTTACTGTTGGTTTGAGTGATGTAGCTGCCGTTTTGAGTGGTTGTATAACCGGTGTTTTCATTAAACACATCCATTACCGAAAAACGCAGGGTACCGGCATTGCCTTTTAAAAAGCGGCGCTCCACGTAAGTATTCAAAATATTAGGATTGGTAGCACCGGTATAGCCGTAATAAATCATTTTTGAATAATCATAGCTCAGCGTCCAGTCTTTAAAATAGCTTTTGCCGTTAAGGCCAAGGTTAAGGGTTTGGAAATTGCTGTTAACGTTTGCCTGTTTGATGGAGTTGCTTGAGGTATTAACGCTATAGGTAGTGCTTGCTTCGGCATCAATAACGTCGGTGATGCTTACCCTAAAGCGTGCGCCTTGAGATAATACCAGGTTTTTGGCTATATTCTTTTCGGTTGTCATGTTATAGGTAGCAGAGTCAACGTTACTAATATATGAGACGTTGTTATTGTACGAAATGTTACCGATCATGAATAAATTATATTTTCTTTTTTGCCATGGCTTGGCGAACACGTAAAATCCCTGTGCCGAATAATAGCCATCGGCATTTAAATATTGGGTTAAGATACTTCCCGCAAGTTTACTGTTTGGTGCATAATTTCTGGGGTAGGTAATGGTGTTGGCTACTATCTTATTATCTGTTTTAATGAACGACAGGTTACTGAAAAACACGTTCCCGCTTTCAAAATTGAACTTATTGTATTTTAACGATAAGGTATTATTAAACTCTGGCTTCAGATCAGGGTTACCTTGTACCGGGTATGATGCATTACTGAAATCGGTAACCGGCTGTAATTCCGTATAAGTAGGCTGATTGCTGCTGCCGTTATAATTTAAACTAAGCGATTGGCTGCGCGAAAAGTTATAAATGAACCTTGCAGTAGGCGCCCAGTTAAACGTATTGTTATTAGTAGTAAATGGTGTGCCATCAACTATCGACGATCCTTTTAATAGCGTAGGTTGCGCTACCAGGCCCAGGGTATAATTGTATTTTTTGTCGATAAAACGATAGTTAAGCCCGAACCTGTTGGTAACAAAGGTCGAATTATAGTTATTGCTTAACAAATCGTATCGGTTGATATTTCCATCATCGGCCAGGGTATCGGTGGCCCTGTCGGCAGTGGTGTAGGAGTAATGGTAAGCGTAGTTAAGCTCCAGGTATCCTTTTTTGCTGATAGGTTCCATGTATGATACTGTAGTCCCCACACTATCGGTACGGCTATCAGTATTGATGAACTGGTTTAAAGGTGCGTTGCGGGCCCCGTCAATATAAGTGTAAACCGGATTTTGATATTTGTTAATGGTATAGCTGCCTGCCCCAACATTTACACTGAAGTTGCGCCCGTGACTGTTAAACCTGTGGTTAAGCAACACATTAACACCATAATTGGGCTCGGTTGATTTACTGAGGTTTGCGAGGCTATAATTTGATACCGTTTCCGAATTTCTGAGCAGTAAACTGGTTGCGTCGGATGTAGTATTGGTGCTGGCGTAAGCATATGTTGGGGTAATCTTTATATAGTTTACGGTATCGGGTTTATACTCAATGTTGAAATTAATCCGGTGGTTCAGCTTTTCGTCTTGCTGGTTATTGGTTTGCGTATTGGTACTGGGATTGGTTGACGAAAGATTATTTTGAATAGTGCTGCTGATGGTGTTCACCGAATTATCGGCAAAGCTGTAACTGCCATAAGCGGTAATTTTTTTGCCCCAGCTATCGCGATAATTGAACCCGAACGAACGTGCTGTAGTGATCCCGTTTGATGAGCTACTGTTTGATCCCGGAGGGCCACCCGGTCCGCCACCTCTTGGACCACCACCTCCAAAACTAAACAGATTGGTATTGGTGTTGTTAAGGTTACCCAAAAAAGCCAGCTGTCTGTTGCCATTAAAGCTAAACACATTGGCCGAAGCCACATGCCTGTTGCTCTCCTTATCGCTTGAGACACCGGGAATAGCATCCCGCCCGCCACCTATGCTGGCCTGCCCAAAGTAACCATAGTTTTTATTTTGCTTAATAGTTATGTTCAGTACCTTATCCGGTTCGCCGGTTTTTACACCGGTAAGATTTGCCTGATCGCCATAATCATCTATGATCTGGATATTTTGTACGATATCGGCAGGCAGGTTTTTTGTAGCTGTTTTAACGTCGCCTCCAAAAAAATCCTTTCCATTAACACGCACCTTGGTTACACTTTTGCCCTGGGCGGTAATATTGCCATCTTTATCAACATCCATACCAGGCAGTTTTTTAATCACATCTTCAACAGGGGCATTATCGCGCACTTTGTAAGCATCGGCGTTAAATTCAATGGTATCTTCCTTAAGCTTTACCGGGTTCACATCCGCAATAACTACGGTTTTTAACATCGTAGTTTCTATTTTCAGGATAACCGGCGGCAAATTAGCCGGCTTATTATCATTAGCCAACACAAACCTGCGCCTGAGTGGTTCATAACCTATCGAGCTAAAAACTAAACTAAACTGGCTTACTGTCACATTGTTAAATGTAAAGGCACCATCGGCACCCGTAATAACGGTAGTGCTGTCGGTACCGGTAAGCATTTTTACGCTCGTACCCGCAACCACGTAACCGGTAGAGTCTTTTACGACACCTTTAACCGTACGGCCAGGGTCGGCTTTTGCGTTAAACGGTTTGATAAACGCTAAGGCAATAATTACTGCCAAGGAGTATAGGATTTTCATTTTATGCTGATTAACAGCCCCAAAACAATAGCATTATTTTTAGTGAAAAAAACGGAATAGACGGGCGTTGTTTATGTATAGACGGGATACAGCTTTTTGCCTATAAACGCGGACTGTTACCCTACGAAAGGTTAATAGAAGTCTTTAAAGATCAGATCAAAGCGCTCATCGGTATTTTTTGCCTCCCGGGCGATTATGATTGTCCTAAAGCTTTATTGATTTGTAATATTGCTGAATTATATATGTAAATTTATTTTCGTGCACTATTGTAAACGCTTTCAATGAGCCTTAAGTCAAAAAGCAACACCATCACCATACTCATCCATATTTTAATATGGGTAGTTTTTGGACTGTTGTTGTTCTTCTATCAGCCCCTTACCTGGAATGTTGAATTTCCGTACCAGTTCTGGATCAAACAGGCGGTTACTTTTTTTATACTGGTTGCTGCTTATTACTTCAACAGCAAATTACTGGTTCCGCGATTTTTATTGCATGACCGTATAGGGATGTACTTTATAGTTGTTGTGGGAGTGATAATTGTTTTTTTGCTACTCAATAGCTGGGCCGATAAGGTGCTGCATATGCATGAGCATATGGAAGCCGTTTTTCACCGGCAGCACCGTCCGCCAAAACCAAGGGATCGCGGGGGCTGGGATTTTTTTGGCACTGTTATAGTGGCCCTGGTTTTAGGTATCAGTACCAGTATTACGGCAATACAAAAATGGCAAATGGATATCCGCCTGCGCCAGGCTTTGGAGCAGGATAAAATCAGTTCTGAATTATCATTTCTGAAAGCGCAGATCAACCCTCATTTCTTTTTCAATACGCTTAATAACATCTATGCGCTTACGCATGTAAATGCCGAAACATCGCGCAAGGCATTGCATCAGCTTTCGCGCATGATGCGGTATGTATTATATGATACGCAGCATGGTACGGCATTATTAAGCCAGGAGGTAGCTTTCATTAAAGACTATATCAGCCTTATGGAACTGCGCCTTACCCAAAAAGTAACCGTTACCTTTACTCCGCCTGCACACACTAACGATGTAACTGTGGCCCCGATGATTTTTTTACCTTTTGTAGAAAACGCCTTTAAACACGGCATCAGCGCTACGGAGCCAAGCGCTATCCGCATCATTATCGATCAGCATGATAATCTACTGGAGTTAAAGGTAGAGAATGGCATCTATAAAGATCATAACCTAAACATTGGCGAAAATAAAGGTATCGGTTTAACCAATACCATTCGCCGGCTTGATTTGCTCTACGCAGGAAAATATAAACTAGATATTACCGAGGATGTAACCGCCAATATCTATACCGTTCACTTAACCCTTAACCTGTCATGATAATTAACTGCATAACTGTTGATGATGAACCACTCGCGCTGGGCCTCGTTTGCGCTTTTGTCGAACAAACGCCTTTTCTGAAACTCATTGGCCGTTACAGCAGTGCCGTTGAGGCGCTTGTCGGCTTACAGGATCAAAAGGTTGACCTTATTTTCCTGGACATCCAGATGCCCAACCTTAACGGCATGGAACTCGCACGGGTGCTTGACAGTCGCGGAGCAAATAAACCCCGCATTATTTTCACCACCGCCTACAACCAGTTTGCTATTGAAGGCTACCGGGTTGATGCCCTCGATTACCTGCTCAAACCCTTTAACTACGAAGAATTTTTGCAT
>Ga0157372_10001629_pt1 | contig 24359 bp, 23 predicted proteins | sample C55metaG_FD_115307 | JGI IMG/M metagenome (GOLD analysis project Ga0157372, IMG submission 115307) | Corn rhizosphere microbial communities from Kellogg Biological Station, Michigan, USA - C5-5 metaG | ecosystem: Host-associated > Plants > Roots > Rhizosphere > Soil | place: USA: Michigan...
ACCATTTTAATGTATTACTTTATGCGCTATGTAAAGCACTGGCCTGTATGGCTGGTTACCATTATCCTGTGCTTATTTGTAACCGTCGAATTCTCCTTTTTTGTAGCTAACGCGGTTAAAATACTAAAACGTTTGTTTTTTGTGGGATTTGAAGTTGGTCTGATCTTTACGATGTACACCTGGTTTAAGGCCCGTAAAATCAATAACCGCTTCCTTCATTTTACCGATATCAAGGAGAAACTGCCTTTACTAAACGCGCTGAGCAATGATGCTACCATAAACAAATACGCTACGCACCTGATCTATCTTACCAAAGCCAATAATGGCAAACAGATTGAAGAAAAGATCATCTACTCCATCATGAGCCGCCGTCCTAAACGTGCCGACACCTATTGGTTTGTGCACATTGAACGCACCGACGAGCCATACACTATGGAGTACAGTGTTGACCAGATTGAGCCGGGCAAAGTCATCCGCGTAGAATTCCGTTTGGGCTTCAGGATCCAACCGCGGGTAAACGTATTGTTCCGTAAAGTAGTTGAAGATATGGTTGAACGGGGCGAGATTGATATCTCCAGCAATTACCCATCATTAAAACAACACAATATGGCTGCCGATTTCAGGTTTGTGATCATGGAGAAATTCCTGTCGTATAATAACGTGTTCAACGTATCGGAGAGCTTTATCCTCAACAGCTATTTTGCCATTAAAAAACTGGCCCAGTCAGAAGCTAAAGCTTTTGGACTTGATACCAGTGAAACACGAATTGAAAAGATTCCGCTGGTGGTAAAACCGGTTAATAATATCCACATAAAAAGGGTTGACCCGGTTACGCATAAAGCGGTTGAAGGTATGGGTAAGAAAGTTTTTGCGTAGGGCTAACCATTATGTATTAACGTCCCCCATATAACTACATGTGTTGCCCCTCTTTGCTCCGCAAAGAGGGGCTTTTTTTTTCCCTTTTTGGGTTTATTTGCAACCAGTGCTTATTGCGGCTATCGCCCATCGCGTATAAACGCTAATCCAGGTTAAGCTCTCGTTGCAAACCAACGCGGGACGAATACTTCTAAAATGTCGCAATCATAACGGTATAATGTCGTGATCATGCCTTATTCTACAGCCGCTGCGCCTGTAACTTTGTAATATCAATTTACCCTAAAACGGATCGGCATGAGAAAGTTAAAATTACAAATGAACCTTGCACTCAACAATAAATGGGACAGCGGAATGTCTGATTTCAGTATCGATAATCTTAAGAATGTGGACTGTATTTTACATGGACGAAAAACAGCTGAAGGTTTTATTCCCTATTGGACAGCAATAGCAAACAACCCTAATGACGCTGAGTATAAGCTTGGAAGGCATTTCGCGGATATTCCAAATGCTGTTTTTTCAAACACCCTCAAAGTAAGCCCATGGGACAATACAACAATTATAAGCGGCGACATAAAGGAGGCGATAGAAACATTGAAAAAGAAAAATGGTAAAGACATCCTTGTTTATGGGGGAGATTCGTTTGTATCATCCTTAATTCAACATGATTTGGTTGATGAGTTTTATTTGCTTGTAAACCCTGCTGAGATTGGTAACGGACAACAAACCTTTAACCCTTTAAAAAATGACTTAGAGTTAAAGTTGATGAATTGTAAACCATTTGCCTGTGGTGCGGCTTTGCTTTATTATACCAGGGCGTAAAAAAAGACTCTCCCCTCCCCGCCCTTCTTAAGAGGAGATCTGAGAGTTTTTTTTCGTCACGCTTAAACCCGCGTTAATATTTTCAATTACCCCTTAAAACAAAAAACCCGGCCTTGCGGCCGGGAATTTCATTAGATTTATTGGATTGGTTGGAAATACGTGATTATAATTTTTCGCCGTGCTGGCTGATATCAAGACCTTGTTCTTCTTCTTCGGCCGATACCCTTAAAGGCGAGATCATGTCGGTGATTTTTAACAATAATAATGACCCAAAGAATGCGAATATCGATACGCACACCAATGCTACCAACTGTACGAGGAACAGGTGTGTCTCGCCAAAAAACAAGCCGTTGCCTGTTGTATTATTAGCATTTACATGCTGACTGGCAAATACGCCGGTTAACAGCATCCCCACCATACCGCCAACGCCGTGACAAGGGAATACATCAAGCGTGTCATCAATAGAAGTACGGGTACGCCATTCCACAACCAGGTTACTCACCACAGCCGATATGATACCGATAGCCAGCGAGTGCGGCACCGATACAAAGCCGGCGGCAGGTGTAATAGCCACCAAACCAACAACAGCGCCAATACAGGTACCCATTGCAGATGGCTTGCGGCCAAGCAGCATATCAAAAAAGATCCAGGTAACACCGGCAGCAGCCGAAGCAGTTGTACTGGTAGCCAAAGCGGTAACCGCCAAAGCGTTTGCGCCAAAAGCCGAACCGGCATTGAAACCAAACCAACCAAACCACAACAAGCCCGTACCTATCATTACGTAGGTAATCCGCGCAGGAGAATGATTAGCCTCATTACGGCGTTTTAAATATAAAGCCGATGCCAAAGCAGCCCATCCGGCCGACATGTGCACTACTGTGCCTCCTGCAAAGTCAAGCACACCAAATTTGGCTAATATGCCATCCGGGTGCCAGGTGCAATGCGCCAGCGGCGAGAATATGAAAATAGAAAACAGCACCAGGAAAATAATGTACGAGTTAAAACGGATACGCTCGGCAAATGCACCGGTGATAAGCGCCGGGGTAATAATGGCGAATTTTAACTGGTACATAGCGAAAAGCAGTAAAGGAATGGTTGGCGCGGCTTTCCAGGTGGCGTTACCTAACATGCCTTTCATCATGAAATAAGTTCCGGGGTTACCGATAAGGCCATAAAAGCTATCGCCGAAGGCTAAGCTAAATCCAAAGATGCCCCACATTACCGTAATGATCACCATACAAATGATGCTTTGCAGCATGGTGGAAATCACGTTCTTCTTATTAACCATTCCCCCGTAAAAAAACGCGAGACCGGGTGTCATGATCAAAACCAGCGCCGTCGACATCAGCATCCAGGCTATATCGCCCGTATTAAAATTGGGATGACCGGAATTCTTAAAATCGACCGACGGAAAAACGAAAGTAAGCGAAAGTATAATTAAGATCAGGAAAAAAGGGAAATACCTCTTCATGTATTCAGAAAAAATATGTTTTAAATCAGCACGAAAGGTATGATTTTTTCTAAAAACAAAAGAAACTAATTAACTTTTGTTGAAAAAAACATCAACTACAGATATTTCAGGATAGAATTGGGGAAAATGCCTAATAAAACAAGCAGAAAACTAATAACAATAGCTAAAACCAGTAAATTATAAGATCTTTCACTAGCAACTTCAGCATTTTCTGTTCTTTTCAGAAATAAATACAAAGGAATTTTAAGGTAATAAAACAACGATACCACCGTGGTTATAGCGCCCGTTATCATCAGCGCCAACAGCCAGCTACTGTGTGTTTGCTCATAGACGCTGTAAGCCGCCGAAAACACAAACAGCTTACCCGTAAATCCCGCCGTCACCGGGATCCCCGTTAAAGAAATGAGGATAATTACAAAACAAACCGAAGCTACAGGATATTTTAAGCCCAGCCCTTTGTAAGCTTCCACCTCTTCGGCATTCACAATATTGCTGAAGTACGATGCCAGTGCCAGCGCCCCGATATTAGCCAATGCATAAACGGCCAGGTAATAGGTTAATGATGATAGCCCCTGTAAATTAAACGTAACCACCGCCATTAAAGCAAAACCGGTATGGCCAATGCTTGAATAAGCCAGCATCCTTTTTACATTACTTTGCAAAACGGCTGCAAAATTTCCGGCTATCATGGTGATGATACCAATAGCTGATAAAACAATGCTAAAATCAATCCCCTTCCAGTCGGCCGAAAACAGGAACAAAGGCATCACATTTACCAGCAATGCAAAGGCTGCTATTTTAGGTACCGTTGACAGGTATGCGGTAACCGGCGTGGGCGCTCCCTGGTAAACATCGGGTACCCAAAAATGCATCGGCATAAATGATAACTTAAACCCGATGCCAATCAGCACCAGTACTAAAGCAAATGAAGCACTCACCGGGTTTACATTAGGCAACTGGGCTACAATACCCGGCAGATCCAGCGAGCCGCTGAAGCCGTACAGTAACGAGATCCCGTATAGCATAACAGCCGATGATGCCGCGCCGAAAAGCACGTACTTTAAACCAGCTTCGGTACTCAAAGCAGTTTCAGACCGGTAAGCCACCATCAGGTATGACGCTATGGATACCATCTCGATGGCAAGATAAACCGAGAGCAGGTTAATGGCCATAGCCATTAAATGCAGACCTAAGATAGATGCTATGGAAATGGTATACAGGTCTGATAACCCTTTTGGATGCGCCTTCAGCTTGTCATCCCAGGTAAAATTTAACAGGAGAATGAATGAAAGCACATCGATAATGATCTTGAAAAATACCGCCGACCTGCGCAGCAGTAACATACTGCCGAAAATAACATGATCGCCGTCAAGGATTAGGGCTACCTGCTGCAGGTCTTTAAACAACACCAGCAGCAAGCCGGCGCAGGCTACTATTTTACAAAGCTTTACAGATCTGCGCCCAAATATCAGGTCGGTTATCAGCACTACCAAAAACAGCCCGGTTAAATAAATTTCGGGCATAAAATAGGGGATGCTGCCAAAAACATTGGTTAACTGAACTGATATATGGGGAAGCAGATCGTGCATTATATTTTTATTGTACTATTACTGATTGATTTTTGGGGTATTTAACCTGATATTTTAGTTTCACCTTCTTTTCATCGAGCGAATTTAACATGAAATTCCATGAAACCCTACCTGTTGTTGCATCAGGTTTTGCGCCAGATGTTTCCTGCGCCTCTACTTCGATATCTTTATTTTGCGAAACAGGTACCTGGTCTTCAACCAATAAATTAACCGACTGGCTTTTCCTGTTTTTTACGTCGATAAGCCAGTTACGGGTTTCCTTTTGGTTTGAACCTGATGACTGGCGCATGGCCAAACCTTTCTCCAGCGTACGGGTAACAACAATATTTTTATCGGTACCTAACGATAGGTTCAGTGTATCGGTAGTAGCATCGGTATTAATCAGCGACTTGCCAATGTATGTTCCTTCAAAAAACAGGTTGGCCTCGCCCGAAAGAAAACTGTATTTATTCCAGTTGGTAAGCTGCGCGGTAAGGAATACATCGGTACTCAATTTTGGCGCCACGTAATATTGATAAGTAGCATCAATATTATATTGGCTAATTTCAACCGCATACTGTTTGCCATCACTTGGTACCGTATAAGGGTTAGCGATGTTAAACTCAATATTGGTTTGGTTCTCTTCTTTTTTTACTTCGATAGGAACCGTGTTAATTATATTTTTATCTTGTATTCTCGCAACAGCACCGGTCAAATCCTTTTTATGTTCAACTTCACCATAACCAATTACAACAACTTCATTCAATTGGTTTGAAACCGACTTTAGCGACACATTGATCATTGGCGCATTGGCCTGCCTTTCTAATGTTTCATATCCAATAAAACTATAAGTAAGCACAGCATTGGCGTTAGGTATCTGGATGCTGTAATTTCCACCGGCATCACTTACGGCCCCTATTGATGTACCTTTTACCCTGATGCTTACACCAGGGACGGAGCTGTTATCATCCCTGCTCACTATTCTACCCATTACTTTAGTTATTGGAACACCAGTACCTGAATAGTACATACCGAAGTTAAGATAGGTAGGCGTAAGTTCGGGCTTCGCCCCATTTACGCTTGGGTTACCGGTTGATAAGGTAAGCTTAGCGCTTTTCCAGTCCTCACCCGTTTTTTGCGACACGTTGGCTTTGTAAACGATAGTTATTGGACTGTTCACATTTTTAGCACGGATATCGTAGGTAGGGAACCAGCTGGCGTTTCGCACCAGATAACTTAAAGTAAAATTTGCCTGCAAGGCTACTTTTGCCGATACGGTGACCAAAACATTACTGGTTGTTTTAACACCTGCTTTATTAATCTCTGCAATTTGTTTATTATAATCTTCCAGCTCGTCGTTAAACAAATCTATCTGATCATTTACGGCTTGCTGATTCTTTTTGATCTCGTTTAAGCGAGCTGTCTGAAAGTCGAGTGTCTGTTTCAGTCTGATCGGATCCAGCGCAACATTAGTACCGTTGCTCACCGGGTTTTTAGCCAGTGTATTAGCTTCTTCCTGGTAAATAGAGAGCATGTTATTTTGCAAGGCTATTTTGTTTCTTACCAGTTTTACCTTCGCCTCAATAGCCTGTATGTTTTTTTGCCTGATGTCATTATCGGCAAAATCAAGTTCGTGATTAACCGAAAGAATGGTAAAATCGCCGCCTGCATTTACCTGGATACTCTGCACATCAATTCCAGGCGACAAGTTTTCAAACACCAGCGTTGATGTGCCTGGACTGATATTGACTAACGCTGTACGACTTACCTGCGCCCCGTTCAAAAACACGGTTACTTTCTGAACTTTGGAGGCTACCTTCTGGCCTTCATCGGCCCTTGTTGCTGCAGCGATAAAAAGCAATGCTGCTGCGATAGATAATTTTTTAAACATAATTCCTTCGGTTAAATACATACCATCTGTTATTTTGCTTATGCCCGGGTTGCCGGGGGCAGCGTAAATAAAAGATGCAGGTGTATGCACTTTTCCATAAATGAATTTATGTTGAAACACTATTTTTTTATTTAGCCTGTAAAAACTGTATCAATGCCAATACCGAATCATTGATTTTTCCAAACACCAACGACGGCATCAAACCTAAAGCCAATGCTGCAGCGGCAAGTGGTATCAGCGCCAGCTTTTCGCGGATGCTTACATCGGTAAGTGCTATTTTCCAAACCTCGCCGCCTTTAAGTGATACTTTTCCGAAGAACATGCGCTGCAGCGTCCACAGGAAATAAGCCGCTCCCAACAGGATCCCTACCGAACCGCAAACAGCCATCCAGTATGGCAGCAAACCGTTAACCGTTGGCGATTTAAATGTACCCGCCAGTGTAAATGCTTCGGCCACAAATGCCGAAAAGCCCGGCAGCCCCAGTGAGGCAAAGAAAGCCACCATAACAAAGGCTGTATATTGAGGCATCTGAGTGCCCAACCCGCGGAAATGATAAATATCCCTGTCGTGCACGCGGTTATAAACCACGCCCACCAAAAAGAACAGCATTGATGATAAAAAGCCATGGCTTACCATCTGCATTACCGCGCCGCTTACACCTTCGGCAGTTTGCGAGGCAATGCCCAGCAGCACAAAACCCATGTGCGATACGGAAGAGTATGCGATCATCCTTTTCAGATCGCGCTGGGCCAGCGCATTGCAGGCGCCATATAATATCGAAACAACCCCAATCAACCCAAGCCAGAAAGCGCCGGAAGAAGCTATCTCCGGGAAAATTCCCAGACAGATGCGGATGATGCCGTAACCGCCTATTTTAAGAAGCACACCGGCAAGAATGATAGATACCGGTGTAGGCGCTTCAACGTGCGCATCGGGCAACCAGGTATGTAAAGGCACAACCGGTACTTTGATGGCAAATGCAATAAACAATACCACAAAACCAACCGTACGCGCAGGCATCCCCAATATAGTTTGATGTGCCGCCACTGAAAATACCGAACCTTGGGTATAATTGGCAGGGTTCATCATCTGGATAATATTGAAAGTATGGCTACCTGTAGCCGGGTCATTTACTGATAGGTATAAACCTACCATCACCAGTAACATAAATACTGAACCAAACAGGGTATACAAGAAAAACTTGATGGCCGCATACTCCCGGCGTACACCGCCCCACATTCCGATCAGGAAATAGAGCGGCAGTAACATGAGCTCATAAAACAGGTAAAACAGGAAGAAATCCAAAGCGCAGAATACACCCATCACGGCCATATCCAACAGTAAAAACAAAAGGAAGAAACCTTTGAGATTGCTCTTGATTTCCCAGGAGGCCAGCGTAGCAACCACCATCACCAGTGCCGACATTACCAATAGGGTTACCGAAATGCCATCTATCCCTACAAAATAATCTATCTGCATTTTGCCCATGCTGCCCAGGTTAAGGGCAATCCATGGCAGTTTCTGTACAAACTGAAACTGGTCTTCATGGTTAATACCTGCCGTTGCCGCACCTGTTTTAAAGTTAAGGTAGATCGCGATGCTGATACCCAGCTGCAAAAGCGTAGCCAGCAGGGTAATATATTTAAAACTCCCCCGAACCGACGATGGCAGCAATACGATCACCAACGCAAACAGTACAGGTATAAATATGAGTAGGGTTAGTAGGTTCATTAAATTCAGATCAGTATTTTTAAAATAAAGAGTACCAACACAATGAGCAGCATACTATACAGGTAATACTGCACCTTGCCGTTTTGAAACTTACGTGCAAAATTGCCAATACTTTGCACTAATGCAGCCATTAAATGCAAAAATCCGTCGACAATATATTTATCGCACCAGGCGGTAAGGTCTGCCACCTTCCTGCTCAGCCTTTCAATTAAATGGATCAGCCCGTCAATGATATTCCTATCAAACCAAAAACAGGTTTTGCCCAGGCCAAGTACTGGTTTTACAATCACTTTCTTATAGATCTTATCCAAATACCACTGGTTATAGGATAAGCGGTAAAAGAAGCCTGTTTGCGGAAACGAAAACGTATTTTGTTTTACGTAGATGGCATAAGCGGCATACATTACAAATACACTCAATATATTTACCCCAATCGGGATAATGGTGTGGTAGATGTTTTCGCGGGCCATAAATTCGGCAGGCTTTAAGCTTTCAAATAGCCAGGCCTTTTCATAAAAGAATGGATTAAGCGAAAATAAGGGGAACAAACTGCAAACCGCCAGTAATATCAAAGGCACACGATACTGCCAGCCACCATCGCTGATGTGTAGTTTAATTTCAGGGTGATGTTTCAACAGACGAAACTCTCCGAAAAACACCTTCACTATCAGCCTTGATACATAGAAAGCGGTAAGCCAGCTGGTAAATAAAGCGCCGGCAGGGATCAGTTTAAGCCATGCACTTCTACCCTCGCTCCATTCAAAAGCCTGGATCAGGATGCCATCTTTTGAAAGATAGCCCGAAGTAAGCGGAATACCTATAAGCGCCAGTGAACCAACAATTGCCACAATAAAAGTTAATGGCAGCTTTTTACGCAAGCCACCCATGTACTGAATATTTTGCGGGTCGATATCCAGGTTATTTTCCTCCCTGATATGCTGCATTTCGTGAATCACAACCCCAGCCACCAAAAACAGTAAACATTTAAAGAAGGCGTGCGTAGCCAAATGGAATAGCGAAGAGCCATAAGCCCCAACCCCCATCGCAAGGATCATATAACCCAATTGCGATATGGTTGAGTAAGCAAGCACCCGTTTTAAATCGTTTTGCGTAAGCGCAATAGTGGCGGCCATGAAAGCGGTAAAGCAACCTATTATAGCAAGAACCGTTAACTCCGTATCGGTAAACAAAGGATAAACCCTGCCCAGCAAAAATACACCGGCAGCCACCATAGTAGCCGCGTGGATCAGTGCCGAAACCGAAGTCGGCCCTTCCATGGCATCAGGTAGCCAGGTATGCAACGGGAATTGTGCCGATTTGGCCGCAACAGCCATAAATACACCAATGCAGGCCACGTATTGCCATACAGCAGGAATCTGCCCTGAGGCAGAGATCCACAAACCATCATGAATAGCCGATTTAAATACCAGGTTATCATTAATGAAAAGCGTAGCAATATCGAACGTATGGAACTGGGCAAATAGGATAATGATAGCACTTAGCAAACCGATATCGCCGATGCGGTTCATGATAAAGGCTTTTTTATTGGCCTGTACGGCTTTATCCTTAGTGAACCAGAAACCGATAAGCAGGTATGATGAAAAACCTACCAACTCCCAGAAAGCATAGAACAGCACCAGGCTATCTACAATCACCAAACCAAGCATACTGAAACAAAAGAAGCTGAGGTAAGTAAAGTATCGACTGTATCTATTGTCGTGCTTCATGTAAGCAGTGGAATAGATGTGAACAGGCAAGGCAATCAGCGATACCAGCAGCAACATCAGCGCTGACAGATTATTAAGCAGGATGCCTGCAAAGACTTTGGTGTTGCCAATGGTAAACCATAGTTTTTGGGTGTGCAGCGGTTGTTGGTTCCACACCCTTGCAAACACAATGGCTGATAATACGCAACCCACCAAAATGGCCAGTGTTGAAATCCAGCCCGCCGCTTTACTTTTTACCGGCAGGCAAAAGTTGATCAAAGCAGCAAACAAAGGCAATGCCATAGCTGCAATGGTGTAGCTGATGATGGTATCGGTATATTGTAATGCGGTGTTCAATTATCTATTTTGCTTTTATTTCTACTGAGGGCGGTATAGAATCATGCTCCATTACATAATATAAACTAAACTCATTGTAAGTCGCCTTCTGTGAAAGAATAGTGTATAATTGTTCGATTCGTACAGACGTCATTGATTTATATTCACGCCCATTTATTATGTATATTAACGAACTATCATCATTATGATGTTTTTCAAGATACGATTCATATTCCTTTGAAAGCGCGGCGATTTTCTGTTTATATTGTTTTACAGCATAGTCCCGGGTCGTAACAATTATTAGTTTGAAGCTCGTCGGGGCGTTAATTATTGAGTCAGTTTTTTGTTTTATAAATTCAACACTATGAACATCTTTCAATTTCAAACCCCTGAAATTCCTATCCGATTGCTTTCCGTCAACTACATATTTATAACTACTATCTCGAAAGTGGCTAAACTGCTCATTACGTAACAAAGTATCACTCGGATTTATAAATGTAAGCGATGTGCTATCCAGATCCCCTTTAAGCAATATCCCGCCAAATATCATAGATCGGGAAAGTAAAGTAGTATTGATCTGTTTTCTTAATGTACTTACAAAGGTGTCAGCAGCTTGAGCACATGCAATGACCGGAATTAAAGCGACCAGAAAGAAAATAAACAAAAGTTTTCTCATATTTAATCCCTCAAATTTTTAATCTCATCCGGGTCAATGGTTTTATACCTCCGGTAAACATTCAGGATGATAGCCAATGCCACGGCCGTTGTAGCCGCCGCCAGCACAATGGCAAACAGCGCGAATACCTGGCCGCCGTTATTTAGCTTATCATATTTACCAAAGGCTACCAGGTTTAAAATGGCAGCGTTCAGCATCAGCTCAATACCTATTAATACTTGTATGGAGTTGCGTTTGGATACGATCATGTACATGCCCGTACAAAACAGCAAGGCACCTACCAGTAAAAAATCGGTTAACGTGATCATGCCCTGCCCTCCTTACGTGATAAATGTGCCGCACCTACCAAAGCCATCAGCAATAAAACAGAGATGGCCTCAAAAGGCAATAGGTAAGTGGTCATGAGGTTAACGCCTATATTATCAATGGTTGATGATGTTGGCGTTATTTCATTTTGCTGCGTGATAGATTGCTTTACCCAGGGCAGGTTATCTGCATCGGCTTTGAGGATAATGTTTACAATCACCGCTAAAAACAATACAGCCAGTATAACTGCCGGTACCTTAGCCATATTAATGAATTTACCTTTGCGTTGCTCTATCACATTTAGCGTTTCGCGCCCAGAAAGCATAAACGCAAAAAGGATTAATACCAAAATGCCTCCCACATAAATTACCACTTGCGTTACGGCAACAAAGTCGGCAAGGGCAATTACATACAAGCCAGCTAATGCAAACAAGGTCACAAAAAATATAAAAATACTCCTGACCAGGTTTTTACTTAAAGCAGCATATAGCGCCGAGCCAATGGCAATAAAACTCATTCCATAAAACAACACACGGATCAAGGTCATGCCCCGCCCTCCTTTTGTTTCATGGCGGCTAATTTGGCAGCCTGCTTTTCGGCTTGTTGCTTATCAAAAAGTGCACGCTTTTCCCCGGCATCTTCGGGCGTCATATCCGAAAACTGGTAAACCAGATCGCTTAGCTGAAAAACGGTTTTATCATACTGGTTGGTCATGGTGATGCACTCGGTTGGGCACACAATAGTACACAAACCGCAATACATACACTTGGCCATATCAATATCAAACTTGGCAGCATATAAACGCTTGGTTGTACCGTCGGATGTTTGGCCGATAGCTTCCGTAGCCTTGATCGATTCAATATCAATACAATTAACCGGGCAAACCTTGGCGCACAGATCGCACACTATACAATCGTCCATTTCCACATCCAGCTGATACCGGCCTACTTCCGGCACCGGCAGCTGCTGCTTAGGATACTGTATGGTATTTGTACCATGCTCCAGCTGTTTAAAGTAATTACTGGCGCTCACGGTTACAATCTCCCTTTTGCCGTTACCCGCAAAGAGATGCCGGATGGTAAGGCTTAAACCTTTCCACGCCGTTGTAAACGCTTTTATTACTTTCTGAACCATGATTTTTAGGATTTTAGGATGCTCAGGATATTTCCTTTACTACTGCTAATCCTTGTTTCTTATTATTCAATTAATTATAAAACTTAATTCTTTTAAATCCGAAATCGAACATCCGACATCCGAAATTAAAAATCACATCAGCCACAACCTCCATACACCCGATATCAGCATACAAGCGAAAGCCACCGGGGTCAATACTTTCCAGCAAAGGTTCATGAGCTGGTCAACCCGCAAGCGGGGTAATGTCCACCTGATCCACATCTGAACACCCACCAGGCCCAATGTTTTTATTACCACCCATAATATCCCCCAGGCTACCCCGGTTGTCCAGGTTGCCAGTTTAACGCCGCCTATGTTAGGCAATGGCGTATTCCAGGCACCTAAAAACAATATTACTGCTATCATGGATACCAGGAACATCATCGAATATTCGGCCAAAAATACCAGCGCGAAGCGGATACCCGTAAACTCGGTATGGAAACCGGCTACCAATTCAGATTCTGCCTCCGGAATATCAAACGGAGCCCGGTTACTTTCGGCTAATGAAGCTATGAAATAAATTACGAATGCGATGAGCAAATGCGGTGCCCTGAAAACATTCCAGCTAAAAAAACCGCCTATTTGAGATACGTCCCAAAAACCAGCGAATTTAACTTTTTCTGTCGCCAGGATCCCCTGCTGGGCCGAAATCACCTGCAAATCCAAGGTTTGTGCTATCATTACCACAGATATAATAGCAAAGCCTGCGGGAATCTCGTAAGAAATGATCTGCGCTGCCGAACGCATAGCTCCCAATATCGAGTATTTATTATTCGATCCCCAACCTGCCATTAGGATCCCCAATGTTTCTATAGAGATAATGGCGAAAATATAGTAAAGACCAATATTTGTTTTTGAAGGGATAAGTTCGGGAGCCCAGGGTAATGCTGCAAAGCCAAGATAAACGGCTATGAATATCACCGCCGGAGCCAGCATAAACAACCATTTGTCTGCTGCTGCCGGGATAATCAGTTCTTTCTGGAGCATCTTTAAAATATCCGCCAGCGTTTGTAGTGTACCATATTTTCCCGTTTCCGTAGGGCCAAGCCTGTCTTGTATAAACGCTGATATTTTACGCTCGGCATATACACCGAATAAAGCGAAAAAGGCCGAAAAACTGAACAACCCGATTGCTGCAATAAAATATGTAAAATAATAGTTCAACAGGAATATTTGCTTAAGGGTGCAAACTTACTAAATGTTGAGTTATTTAGAATGATTAAATTATATATTAAGTTGATAGGGTTTATCAGGTGAATGGTTGATTGGGTTGATTAAGTGAATGGTTTAATTTCGTTTTTTAGCGCAAGTCTTGTGTGATGGGATTAGCGTGGATGACTTGTGCCTTCTACGTAACATGCAGGTAACATGCAGGGGTTCGTCGCGACGTCATTGCGAGGTACGAAGCAATCCCCAAAATAGAGAGCCGATATGTAGAGCCTCTGTAAAGTTCGCGATTGCTTCGTACCTCGCAATGACGTGTGGGAATCAACACTTCACCAAATCATTTGCCGATATAAACGTTGATTTTACCGGGGCCGAGAAGAACAGCGAAGCATGATGGTCAAAATCGGCAGTATCATCAGTAGTGGTATAAAACTTATTTTCGCCGTTCCGACTTAGTTTTTGCTCAATTTCGGGGTGGCGGTTTAAATAACTAACAAGGCTTTTAGCCACGATATCGCCCTGCCCTATAACATTAATGCGTTCGGGCAAATGTGCTTTTATTTTGTCCTGGATAATAGGATAATGTGTACAGGCCAACAAAATGGTATCGATGTTGGGCGATTGTGCCATGATTTGATCCAGGTACAGCTGCACAAAAAAATCTGCACCGGGTTTATCGTATTCCCCGTTTTCAATTAACGGCACCCAAAGCGGACAGGCCTGCTGGTAAACTTTTATGTCGGGGAAAAAATTCTGGATCTCCAGCAGGTATGAGCCAGACTGAACAGTGCCCTTTGTACCAAGCACTCCAATCTCTTTGGTTTTAGTATAATCGCCAATAACCTCGGCCGTAGGGCGGATAACACCCAATACCCGTTTCGACGGATCATCGATCTGTTTAAGATCCTGCTGCTGAATGGTACGTAATGCCTTGGCCGATGCCGTATTACACGCCAGGATCACTAAGGGGCATCCCTGGTCAAACATCCACTGCACACATTCCCAGGTATACTGGTGTATGGTGCTGAATGAGCGGTTGCCGTAGGGTGCACGGGCATTATCGCCCATATAAATATAATCATAGCCGGGCAGCTGCTCAATAATAGAACGGAACACCGTTAGCCCGCCATAACCCGAATCAAAAATACCAATGGGTTGATTTGACATACACAAACATAAAAAAAGCGCCCCGTAATTACGGGGCGCTTTTGTATAATTTACTTAAAGGTGATTTTATTTTAAACCCAATTTCAATTTCACGGCAGCCATCAGATCGTCGCCTGCAGGAGATACGATCATGCTAACCTGTGATGAATCCAATACATAAGCGTAACCTTTTTCTTTAGCTACCGCTTGTACAGCCTGGCTAACTTTATCAATAATGGGTTTGCCTAATTCTTGTTTTTTAGCATCAACTTGTTGCTGAGCATTGTTTTGGTAATCGTTCATGCGTTTCTGAATATCCTGCAATTCAGAAGTTTTTGCTGAACGGGCAGCATCTGTCAAAGTTGAACCGTTTTTTTCCAAATCGGCACCCTTGGTTTGTAACTCATTGTTCATAGTAGTTAACTGATCAATGAATGTTTTTTGATAGGCCTGTAATGTTGTAGAAACAGTTTTAGTTTCAGGCATCTGGTCAATAACCTGGCTAAAATTAACATAACCTATTTTTGTTTGCGCTTTAGCGAAACTACCCACGAACAACATACCTGCTGCAACTAAGGCGACTTTAAATAGTTTTTTCATTTTGTTTTGTGTCCTGTGTTTAATAATGGATAATAATTATCTGTTTGTTTTTGTAACGTGTATCAACAAATTACTCATGAACTAACGCCGGGAGAGCTTACAATGAACAGGAACATTTGACGCTACCCTTACCCCGGCTAAAATAGCAATGTGTAATTTAAATGGCAAACATAAAAAAAGCGTCCCGTTTAATCAGGGCGCTTTTTGTATGTCTTTTGTATTTCTTATTTCAAGCCTAATTTTAATTTCACAGCTGCCATCAGGTCATCAGCATCAGGTGATACCAATAAGGTGATCTGTGATGAATCTAATACATAAGCATAGCCTTTTTCTTTAGCTACAGCCTGTACTGCCTGGGTAGCCTTATCAATAAGCGGTTTACCTAATTCCTGCCTTTTAGCATCAACCTGTTGCTGGGCATTGTTTTGGTAATCATTCATACGTTTTTGAATATCGGTAAGCTCGTTTTCTTTAGCGGTACGTACAGCATCGGTCATGCTTGCCCTTTTTGACTGGTAGTCCTGGCCTTTTGTCTGGTATTCATTATTCATTGTAGTAAGCTGATCAATAAATGTTTTTTGATAAGCCTGTATCGAAGCAGTTACAGTTTTAGTTTCGGGCATCATATCAATCAGCTGATTGAAGTTGATGTGGCCGATCTTAGTCTGAGCATTTGCAAAGCTGCCCGCAAATAACAAACCTACTGCAACTAAGGCAACTTTAAATAGTTTTTTCATTTTCCTTTTTCTGTGTTTAAATAATAGTTCGATTTATTTTTATTCAAATTATTTAGCAAATACCCCGGGTTTTAGTCCTAATCTGGTTATAACATCCGCGCTTTTATCATATCGCGGATTAGCATATAACATAATAACCTCGCTGTTTTTATCAAAAATCATATCCAGGTTATCGCCTTCGGCAATTGCTTGTACAGCTTTAGACACTCTATCCTGAATTGGTTTAATCAGCGCTGTGCTTCTTTGCGAAAGCTCACCATCCGGACCAAACTTCTGGCGTTGAAAATCTTTCGCGGCCTTTTCTTTATCAACAATTTCGGCCTCACGGCGTTTTTTCATATCAGGCGTCATCAGTACCTGATCGGCCTGATAAGCTTTATACAGGCGGTCGATTTCCTGAAAACGGCCATCAACTTCCTTCTGCCACTGATCAGATAATGCAGCTAATTGCTTTTGTGATGAGGCATATTCGGGCATGTGCTTTAATATATACTCCGAATCAACATAAGCAAACCGTTGCGCATAAGCGCCTGCAAAAGCAGTTAACGTTAAAAAGGCTACTAAAATTATCTTCTTCATATATTCGGTACGCAAATTAATTAAATCCGCCGGATAAACTCTGAGAAATTGTAAAATGGAACTGGCCTTTATTTGCATCCGGTTGTCCCGGTATTTTATCAAAGCCATAACCATAATCTAACCCCAGTAAGCCAAATATAGGCAAAAATATCCTTGCGCCCACACCTACCGAACGCCTTACGTTAAACGGATTAAACTGGCTAAACTGGTTCCACGCGTTACCGCCTTCGGCAAAGGCCAGCAAGAAAATCGTTGCCGACTGGCTTGCAATAACCGGGTGGCGAAGCTCCAGCGTGTATTTATTGTAGATCGCACTACCTGTATTATTATTTTGAGTTTCGTTTGAGCCTTCAGGCACTATTGAGAAGTTTTGGTAACCGCGTAAACCGATGATCTCGCTACCCTGTAAAAACTGATAGCTCTGCATACCGTCGCCACCTAATTTAAAGCGTTCAAACGGTGATGGGCCAACCTGGTGATTGTACTGGCCAAGGAAACCAAACCTAACCTGCGACATCAATACAAATTTACCTACCAGTTTTGAAAACCATTGCGCATCATATTTAAATTTATAATACTCAACAAAATGGTAACGTTCTTCCGGCGTAGCTATTTTATAGTTTATATTGTTAAACAATGAGTATGGCGGCGTAGCCTGGATAGTAAATTTAATATTTGAACCCTGTGTGGGGAAGATAGGCGCGTCAACAGAGTTACGGGTAAGCTCCTGGGTTATCTTGATGTTATACGAGGTACCGTTAGTGAACAGGTAATTACTATAATTGTCAAGGTTGTAGTGGTCAAGGTTAAGTGAATAGTTTAACTGGAAATAGTTATCAGGCCATTTTAAACGTTTACCCAATGTAACCCCAATACCATTAATACGCAACTTATTATAGTAAGGACTTGATTTTGGATAGTACTGACCAGTTGAGCTTCCCTGCGTATAAGCCGACAATGCGAAGTAGATTGGCTTCTTACCGCCTAACCATGGCTCGGAGAATGTGAAAGAGAAGTTTTGATAAGTACGACCGCTTGATTGTCCCCTTAAGCTCAGTTTCTGACCATCGCCTTTTGGCAGCGGCTTGTAAGCTTTAAGATGGAAGATATTACGGATAGAGAAGTTATTAAAGGTTAAACCCAATGTACCTACCAACTGGCCGCCACCAAAACCACCCGAAAGCTCGATCTGGTCTGAAGGTTTTTCAACTACGTTGTAAACCAAGTCAACAGTACCATCCTGCGGATTGATGTTGGTTGGTTTAGGTTCGGTTTTTTGCTCGTCAAAGTTGCCCAACTGGCCAATTTCACGCGCACTGCGAATTAGTAACTCTTTGTTGAATTTTTGACCGGGCTTAGTCTGGATCTCACGCATTACCACTTTATCGTTGGTAACGTCGTTACCTTTTAACATAACGCGGTTAATAGTATACTGAGGGCCTTCATAAATCCTCACATCAACATCTACAGTATCGTTATAAACCCTTGTTTGTACCGGATCGGCATTAAAGGTTAGATAACCGTCATTAAGATATAACGACGAAATATCATCATTGCCCGGAGTTGGGCCGCTTAAACGTTTGTTCAGCTCGTCTTCGCTAAACACATCGCCTTTTTTAACATGAAGGATCCTGTTTAACAGGTCGGTATTATATTTGGCATTGCCCGAAAACCTAACATTGCCAAAGTAATATTTAGGGCCTTCGTATACCTTAAGTTTTACATTTACGGTTTCATCGTCATGCTTCCACACAGAATCACTCAGGATCTCGGCATCACGATATCCCCTGGCCTGCATTTTTTCAACCAGGTTTTGTTTATCTTCTTCGTATTTATCCTGTTTAAATTTCTTTGAACCAAACAGGTTATACCATTTACGTTTACGGGTTTTACTTAAAAAACCACGCAGGGTTCCGGTGCTAAATGCCTTGTTGCCTTCAAAAATAACATCGTTTATTTTAACCTTGGTCTTTTTATCGATGGCAACATCCAGTATAACGCTGTTAACATCACCCTGGTCTTTACGCTGGGTAATGGTAACGGTAGTGTTTAAGAAACCTTTTTCGTTAAAATGCTTTTTAATAATAGCTGTTGTTGTGCTGATTAGGTTTTCATTTACGATCTTGCCTACACGGTCGTTCAATTTTTTCTGAACATCCTCAATCTCACCTTTACGAATACCTGTTAAGTGCATACGTGATAAACGCGGACGCTCCAATACGGCAATCTCCAGGTAAATCGTATCCATATTAATTTTGGTAATGTTCAATTGAACATCATCAAATAAACCCTGTTGATATAAGGTTTTAATTACCTCGGCATTACGCTCGCCCGGCAGGTTGATACGATCGCCTTTGGTTAATTTGGATAGCTGGATCAGGATGTCTTTATCAAGATATTTTGCGCCACTAACAGAAATACCACCAATAATATAATCTTTAGGATTAAGATAACTTAAACTATCAGCCGGTATCGATTTTGTAAGTGTAGGCCTCGGCCCATTGGATATCTGGGCGAAAGCCGTAGTAGCCAAAACCGAGAAAAGAATAGCAAAAAGAAATTTATACATTCGAATATTTTAGTGGGCTAAAAATAATTTATACAGTTGTTAAAATTTGTTAAAAGTAAAAATTTAGTTCACCTGCTCACTTGTTAAGCCAAAACGGCGCTCGCGTTTCTGGAAATCGATCACTGCTTCATACAGGTCTTCTTTCCTGAAATCGGGCCATAATTTGGTTGTAAAATACAACTCGGCGTAAGCAATTTGCCATAATAAATAATTACTTATACGATATTCACCGCTGGTTCTGATCAGCAGCTCGGGGTTCGGCATATCGCCTGTAAAAAGGTTTTGTTCAAAAACCTCTTCATTAATATCTTCCGCATTCAACTCGCCGTTTTTTACCTTTATGGCTATATTCTTTGCGGCTCGTACAATTTCGCGGCGCGAGCTATAGCTTAAAGCCAGCGTAAGCACAACACCGGTATTGCCTGCTGTTGTTTCAATAGCATTATTAAGTTCGCGAAGGCATTTTTCGGGCAGTGTGTCCAGATCGCCGATGGCATTTAGCCTGATGTTGTTTTTCATAAAGCCGGGAACCTCTTTATGAATAGTGGTTACCATTAACTCCATAATAGCCATAACCTCCAGCTTAGGGCGGTTCCAGTTTTCGGACGAAAATGTATATAAGGTAATATATTTAATACCTAATTTATCGGCCCCCTCAACAACATCCCTAACGGATGTTACACCGTTGTGATGGCCAAATATCCTTAATTTGCCTTTCCCTTTTGCCCAGCGCCCATTGCCATCCATAATAATAGCTACGTGCTTCGGTAGTCTCGACAAATCAATCTGATCCAAATAATCCATATTACTCCTTATCAAAAGCCACCCTGTACAAACACACTTGTGTAAAATTTTTCATCAATACTATGGTCTGCGATATTCGGTTGTTAGACTAATCAATTATTAATTACCTGCATCCGCCGTTTTGCCACGCAAATTGACGGATTTTTCAGGGTACAAAGGTAAAACTTACTTTGTATTTTTTTAGTATCCCTCGCTAAAAGAAAATGTTATTGCGAATAATATATTAAAACTGCCTAAACAGCTACCAAAACCATGATTTTTCATAATGTTTGGTTTAAAGCTCAAAAAAATAAAAAGCCGGCAGCCATTATCTGCCTGATAATGAAAGCTGCCGGCCTCAAAAAACCGCCTTTAAATTTGCTTACAATTGCGTTACACTTTTATATTCCTTTTTGTTTGAGCGCGTCAACATCGGCGGGCATAATGTCAACTATAGCGTATTGCTGAATGCCGGTAATAGTCAGCTCATCAAGTGTACTCACCAAATTACTGTATTGCGATTTATCGCTTGGTTTTACCAATACTATCATGCTTTTGCCCGATCCGTCGTGTACTTTTTTATTGGTTTCGATGATGGCCCTGCGAATGCCATTGGCTGAAAAATCGGTTACCGAAGGTGCAATGATCGGATTTTTAAGCTCGCCCAGAAAATACATGGCCTTATTATTTTTGCCCAAAACAACAGTCAGTGTTCGGCTTGCCGGAACCGGCATTCCGTCGCCACCGTCATCTGGCATAGCCAAATCCATAGCTTTTGGTTTAGCCAGTGTAGTGGTCATGATAAAAAAGGTAATAAGCAGGAATGCCAGGTCGACCATTGCAGTAAGATCAACGCGGGCGTTTATTTTTTTGCGTTTGTGTTTTCCGCCGCCATTTTGGGAAGATGAGTTTAATTCGGCCATGACTTTAAAGATTTTAGGTTAATAATTAATTGCAATATTAAATTAGTAAATTTAATAAAAAAACAAAATTAAATATTGAATTATGAATTTACAACGAATTAAATATTGAATTATTATCTAAAGAGACCCAATAAATCCACAACATTTATTGCGGGCCTGATGTAATTAATAGTAACAGTTTGCCGTTACGAAAGTAAATGAGATAGTAAAGTTGAGGAAGAAGTAGGTATCATGCGATTTAAAGTCGCCGCGCTGAGAACCAACAGTACCGATATAATTACCGTTTTTTTCGCCCGAACGATCAGAAAGAGCAGCCGCAAACCCGGTCATTTTACTTTTATCGGCATATACACCGCTTACATCATCCAGGTAATCTGTAAATGCATAGCGGTAACCCATATCGGCCATAACTGTAAACTTACCGGATAAATTATACTTGATACCTAAACCATAGGGGATTACGACGGTGTTATTGCCATAGGGCTTAGCCTGGCCTTCGGTTTTTAGCTGCCTTAAGCCAACCTCGTGCCCGTTAAAATCCTGTGCACGCGGTGCGTAAGATGTAACACCAATACCCGTAAATATATAAGGTGTGTATTTGTTTCGACCGGCATCGGGGATATAGTTCATAAAGTTAAACTCGCCGATAAGACTTACCTCCCGCAATTGATCTTTAAAATTGAGGTTACGATCACGAAACTGCTGATAGCCGGACCGATTGTCATAAGCTGATATATTACCAACGCCGATATTCAGTTTAGCCGAAAAATAACCATCAAAATTTCTTTTACCAAAGATACCTGCCGAAACGCCGCTTACTTTAACAGGGTTATTGGGGTTAAGATCACCTATGTACCCCGCACCGCCTATCGATCCGCCTATTTCCCAGGTTTGGGCCTGCAGTTGATAAGTTAAAAACAAGAATATGGCAAAAAGTAAAAATTTAGGCATTAATCAAATTTAGTAATTACGGGCATCAAGGCCCCAAAGCAGTTTATTCCTTAACGTAGTTAAATAGCTTTCATTACTAAGGCGAATTAAATTTAACTGAAAACTGGCTTTTTGAACATGAAACTTAACTGTTTGATCTAAAACTTCCGTCCGCGAATCGCAGGAGATGATATAATTAGCACTGCGGCTTTCCACCTCAAAACAAAGCTTGCTGGTATCAGGGATTACTATAGGCCGCACGTTAAGGTTATGGGGCGATACCGGGGTTACTACTATGCTATTTGACTGCGGAAAAATAATAGGCCCTCCGCAGCTTAATGAATAAGCTGTTGAGCCGGTTGATGTTGAGATGATAATACCATCACCCCAATATGAATTTAAAAACTCATCATTTAAAAACACATGGGTTATGATCATGGCGGCATCATCGCGCTTATGGATGGTTACATCATTAAGGGCAAAATTATTGCTGCCAAAAACATTAGGATCCGAGTCGACGGTAAGCAATTCGCGGCAATCGCAGGTAAACTGCCTGTTCACCACCGCATGAATGGCTGCCGTAATATCACTTTTATTAACACTGGCCAAAAATCCCAGGCGGCCAAAGTTAATACCAATAACGGGGATCCCCGAATCGCGAATCAAAGTAACTGTATCAAGCAGGGTACCATCGCCTCCAAGCGTTATAAAAATATCAATAAAGCCTTTTAAGGTTTCGGCGGGGCGCAACACTTTATATTGCACTGTGGTTAATTTATCCTGCAAATATTCGTGGAGTTGCTGGTGTACATAAATATCAACACCATGCTGTGCAAGATTATCAAAAACCTGCTGTATAAAAGGTAAAACAGATGGCTCATTAAACGGCCTGCCGTAAACTGCTATTTTCATTTTTTAAAAAAGCGAATATCGAACTTTGAAAGTACATTAATGCAGCAAGGCATAAATAATTAATACCAGCATAAACTAACCACTACCATCCATCCATCATTACACATTGTTCTTATAATGGCAAATTGTGCACTATTGTTTGCTTATATTTCCTAATAAAGCCATTTTAAGTGCTTTAACAGATAAATAACTTCAAAGTAAAATAATTAAGTTTAACTATTTTGGCCTACCTTACCAATATTAAACAACGGTTATTTTATTGATGGATAAAACTTTTACCCAAAAACTATCGGATATACAGTCAATAGCTGATTACCTTCCTTCCGCATTAATAATTCATGAGGTTGAAACGCTGCAGATAGTATATATGAACAGTGTAGGCCTCGATGTACTGGGTACCACGCTCGGCGAACTGCAGGCCATGGGCCCTGAAACATATCACCTGAAATATTTTAACACTGAAGACAGCGACGAGTACGTACCTAAAATTTTGCACCTGATAAAAAGCAAAACACAGGAGCAGGTATCCTACTTTCAGCAGGTACGTGTACCTGATAACCCCGAGTGGCAGTTGTTTGTGAGCAATACCAAAGTTTTTGCACGCAATGACGCAGGCGATGCTACATACATGTTGACTATAGCCAGCAGGCTTGATCCTTTGCATCATATCACTACCAAGGTAAACAGGCTTATGAATGAGATCGCTTTTTTACGCCATAATAACCTGTTATTTTTAACACTTACCCGGCGCGAAAAAGAAATTCTGAAATATATTGCCATGGGTATGAGTTCGGCAGAGATCAGCGCGAAGCTATTCATTGCCCCGGCTACGGCCGAAACGCACCGTAAAAACATCAAAAACAAACTGCACCTGAAAAATAATTATGATGCTGTGATGTTTGCGCAGGCTTATAATTTAGTTTAAATTATAAGTCGTAAGTCGGTAGTCGTAAGTTTTAAGTCTCAATATTTGGTAAAATAATCCATGATGTCGACTTAAGACTTTAGGCTCAGGACTTAAAATTTCTGCCTTAGGGCTTCGGACTAAATACTACAAATTAAGGTAATTCATGAGCGAATCATACCTGTCGCGGGTGGTATCGTTGATATCGGTATGATTAAAGGTAGCTTTGATATCATACTCATACCGAAGGAAGCTGGCAGTTATGGCCGAAATATCCAGCTTGTTGACCTTAAGGGTAACTTCCATCCGGGTTGAATCGGGAAAGGACTGAACATAGGAGCTCAGGATCTGCGCATTGTCTGATTCAACTATCTGCGCCATGTGCGCAAGCGAATTATTTTTATTGTTGATCTCCAGTACAATAATGCCTCCCGGTTGGGATACTGAAGTTATTTTTGCGAAATATTCTGTAATGGCGTTAATAGATATCAACCCAAGATAATTGCTTTTAGCGTCAAGCACCGGTACAATGGTAAGCTGCTGCTCATAAAACAG
>Ga0157372_10001632_pt1 | contig 24352 bp, 15 predicted proteins | sample C55metaG_FD_115307 | JGI IMG/M metagenome (GOLD analysis project Ga0157372, IMG submission 115307) | Corn rhizosphere microbial communities from Kellogg Biological Station, Michigan, USA - C5-5 metaG | ecosystem: Host-associated > Plants > Roots > Rhizosphere > Soil | place: USA: Michigan...
CCATGCCGCCGCCCGGCAGGATGAAATCCTTGAGCGCCGGCAGATCGGCATTGAAGCCGTCGAGAGTGGTTTCCAGGCGCTCGACATCGGCGTCGTCGACCATCGCCATGCCCGGAATGCACAGTTCGCCGCCAAGATCGAACAGATCGTGTTGCGCTTGCGTCAGGGTTTCGCGTACCGGTGCGGGAATTTCCTGCGCGAGCACCACGCCAATCGCGCTGTTGAGCTCATCGACCGTGCCGTACGCGGCCACTCGCGCAGAATCCTTCGCCACGCGCGTGCCGTCGCCGAGGCCGGTGGTGCCGTCGTCGCCGGTTTTTGTGTAGATCTTGCTGAGGCGGTTGCCCATGCTTGGCTCGTCATGCCGGCGCAAGCCGGAATCCAGTGTCTTTGATCCACCTGATGTGGCGTTCCTCGAGGATCTTACGCCGTCATTCCCGCGAAGGCGGGAATCCAGTTCTTGCTTTCGCGGAAATGCAAGAACTGGATTCCGGGCTCCGCCTTTGGCGGCCCCGGAATGACGATGTAAGTTCAATGGAAAGCAATATAAGGAAACTCTTCGCGATACAACTCGGTTGCTTCGCGCAAATTCGCGAGTGCTTCTTCGACGGTGTCGCCTTGCGTGGTCGTACCAGTCTCGGGGTTCAACGCCGTGAATCCGCCTTCAGGCGCCGGCATCAACACTGCGGCGAGAACCACGCCCACTCTCCCTCAAGCGTTGACCACTTGCAGCGCGGGCCAGCGCTTGCGCATCAATTCAAAACCGCCAAACAGCGCTGCGCTCCAGAAAAGCGTGCCGGCGAGCGTGCCCTTGAAGAACGGAATGCCGGCGACGTAACACGCGGCGAGGCTCTGCGTGCAGGCGTCGCCGACGCCGGCGCGTGCGCTGAGCCAGGTGGCGAAGTTGGTCACGACGAAAAACAGCACGGCGCTGGCGAAGCTGCCCGCGGCCACGCGCAATGCGCTGACATTCCGCGCGAGCCAGCGTCCGCCCCACGTCGTCAGCGCGATGCAGCCGTACACGGCGGCGAGCGTGCCGAGCCAGTCGTTGAGTAAGGCGGGCGACAGCGTCGTGGCGATGATCGCGTCAGCGACGGCCATCGCACCGAGCGGCACGATGAAGGCGAGGCGGCGGTCGGTGAAATAGGCGCCGCCGAACAGCGCGATCGCCTCGACCGGCGTGAAGTTGTACGGGAACACGCCCGGCACGAAGTAGATGACGAGGCGCACGCCGACCGCGAACGCGATCATGGCCGTCAGTATCCAGGTGCGCGGGGAGAGGGAATGAGTCTGGGCTTGCATGGAAATCTCCGGTCCTTGCGCTTCAATCCAGCTGAAAGCTGGCAGCATTGACATAGGATACTTCAAACTGCCCGTTGCGGGTGCGCACGCGCGCGCTGTGCGCGTGATCGATCGTCAATGCGAACGCGCGCGCCGGCGGCAATCCGAGGGCGTGGCAGAGCAGGGCGCGGATCGATCCGGCGTGTGCGACGGCGAGCACCAGATCGTCGTGACCGGTGGACGCGAGCAGCGACGAGAGCCACGCGCCGGTGCGGCGGATTACGTCGGCAAAACTTTCGCCGCCGGGTGCCTCCTGGATGACCCAGTTGTTCGCCCAATGCTCGTAACGCGCCGCATCGCTGCCCATGACTTCTTCCCAACGCTTGCCGTCCCATTGTCCGAGATCGACTTCGCGCAGGCGCGCGTCGGTAAGCGGCTCGATCGCGAAGCGCGCGGCGAAAACCGCGGCCGCCTGCTGCGCGCGTTTGAGATCGCTCGTGAACAGGAAACGCGGCGCGCGTCCCGACCACGTCGCCGCGAGCTGCTGCATCGCGCCGAAACCGGCCGCCGACAACGGCGCGTCGGTCTGGCCCAGACACAAACCGGGCGCAGCTTCGACATCGCCGTGGCGGACGAGGATCAAGTCCATTGCGTGGATTCCCGTTGACCGGCCCAGATTATCACCCTGCCGCGAACCCTTCGATGCCGGGTTATGATTCGCGCATGTCCGAACACGATGTTCTGATCGTCGGCGGCGGTTTGGTCGGCTCGAGTCTAGCCATCGCGCTGGAAAACTCCGGGCTGAGTGTCGGCTTGGTCGAAGCGGCGCCGCCGCGCGTGGATCTGCAGCCCAGTTACGACGAGCGCAATCTCGCGCTGGCACGGGCGACCGTGAATGCGCTGACGGCGCTTGGCGTGTGGGCGCGTGTCGGTGCGCGCGCGACTCCGATCCGGCGCATCCACGTCAGCCGCAAGGGCGAATTCGGTGCGGTGCGCCTCGCGGCAAGCGCGCACGGCGTCGATGCGTTCGGCGCCGTATTGCCGGCGCGCGAACTCGGCAACGGCTTGCTCGCGCAACTGGACGGCTGCCGATCGCTGCAGCGTTATGCGCCAGCGAAACTCACGGCGGTCGAGCCTGGTATCGACGCCATCACCGCCAGGCTGACGACGAAGGACGGCGAAGCATCCGTGCGCACACGCCTGCTGGTCGGCGCGGACGGTACGCCGTCGTTCGTGCGCGGCGCGCTCGGTATACAAACCGACAATGTGGATTATGCGCAGACGGCGTTCGTGTGCACGGTGACACCCGAACGCGCGCCGGACGGCTGCGCATTCGAACGCTTCACATCGAGCGGGCCCGTCGCTTTGCTGCCGTTGCCGGAACGCCGCGCCGGTGTGGTGCTGACGGTACCTGCTTCCGATGCGGCGCGCGTGGCCGCACTCGACGACGCGGGGTTCGTCGGGCTGCTGCAGGAGCGTTTCGGATACCGGCTCGGCCGCCTCGCGCGGCCCGGCAAGCGCGCCTCGTACCGGCTCGCGCGCGTGCAGGCGCAGCGGCTGCACGCGCCGCGCGCGGTACTCGTCGGCAACGCCGCGCAGACGCTGCATCCGATCGGTGCGCAAGGGTTCAACCTCGGCTTGCGCGATGCGCTGATGCTTGCCGAATTGTTGATCGACGCGGCACGCACGCAGTCCGATCCGGGCGCATCGCAGTTGCTGCACGGTTACGCCGAACGCCGCCACGGCGATCGCGAGGGCACGGCCGCAATGAGCGATGGACTTGCGCGCTGGACCGCCAACGAAGCGCCGCCATTGAAATGGTTGCGCTCGTTCGGGCTGCTCGCGCTCGACCGCTGCGCTCCGTTGCAGCGTACGTTCGTGCGGCGCGCGATGGGGTTTCGCGGCCACTCGCCGCGGCTCGCACTCGGTGAGCCGGGATGAATCGGCGATCCGTTCAAGACGTCGCCATCGTCGGCGCCGGCATGGTCGGCGCCGCGCTCGCGCTCGCGCTTGCACGCGAGGGCTTCGACGTCGCGCTGATCGAGTCGCGCGCGCCGCCGGCTTGGCGCGCGCAGGACGAAGTCGATTTGCGCGTGGTCGCGCTCGCGTCTTCGTCGATCTCGATGTTCGAACGTCTTGGCGTCTGGAAGACGATTCGCGATGCACGTGCTTGCGCATACGCGCGCATGCACGTGTGGGACGGCCTCGCGCCGGGGCAGCTGAACTTCGATGCGGCCGAGTCGGGCGAGCGTGCGCTCGGCTACATCGTCGAGAATCGGCTGATCCAGCACGTGCTGTGGCAGGCGTTGCAGGCCGATGCGCGCGTCGCGTTGCGGTGTCCAGCAAAAGTCGCGTCGACCGAAGTCGACGATGAGCATCGTGCGCTGCTGCTCGATGACGGCAGCCGCATCAATGCGCGCTTGGTCGTCGCCGCCGACGGTGCCGATTCGGCGCTGCGCCGCCTGCTCGAAATCGACACGCAGGATCGCGATTATCGCCAGCGTGCGATCGTCGCCCACGTGCGCACGCAACGCGCGCACGAGAATACCGCGTGGCAGCGCTTTGTGCCCGGCGCGACGATCGCGTTCCTGCCGCTCGGCGACGCCCAGCCTCTCCCGGCCACCCGTGACCTTCAGGGCGCTCGGGCTCCTGCCCGGCGCAGCTCGATCGTGTGGTCGGTCCCCGATGCGGAAGCCGAACGTCTGCTTGCGCTGGCTGACGCCGATTTCTGTAACGAACTCGGCGTCGCATCGGATTTTCGACTCGGCGCGATTACCGCGTGCACCGCGCGTGCAGCATTTCCGTTGCGCCTAAAACTCGCCGATGACTATGCCGCGCCGCGCTTTGCACTGGTCGGCGACGCTGCGCACGTCGTGCATCCGCTCGCCGGGCAAGGCGTCAATTTGGGCTTGCGCGATGTGCAGGAATTGTGCGCCGCGCTCGTCGAAACGCGCGCCGCGCAACGCGATTTCGCCAACGACGCAGTGTTGCGCCGTTACGAACGCCGGCGTCGCAGCGACAACGCGATCGCAGCGCACGGTTTCGATGCCATCCAGCGCGTGTTCGGCAGCGAGTCGATGCCACTGGCGACGCTGCGCGGGTTGGGCCTGAGCGCTGTCGACAAGATCGGGCCGTTGAAGCGCTGGTTTGCCCGCCATGCGGCGGGCCGCTGATTATTTTTCGATGCGGTAGTTGAGTCCGGCGCGGCTCGACAGCGTGCCGTTCTGGATCTCGACGTTGAAAAGGCGCGTGAGCCGATAGCGCAGCGTGACGACTTCGCCCGGCGTGAACAGGCCGACGCCGTAGCTCAGGTATAAACGTGGAGAAAGATACTTGCCGACGGTGAGCGCCGCGCCGCCGACGGCGGTGGAATCGGCGACGCCGACGTCGTCCACACCCATTTTTGAACCGATGCTCTTGGCCAGCAGGTCGCCGCCGGCGGTGCCGAGCGCGCGCGCCGCGCTGCCGACCGCATCGCCTTCGCCGCTCTTGAGTTGCGACATGGGCTTGCCGGCAACCAGATACGAAAGCGCGTCGGACTGCTCCATCGGCGGATCGGAGAATACGGTCAGCACCGGCACCTGCGCGGTGCCGCGCACTTGCAGGCCCGCCTTCACGTCGGGGTTCGTGAAGCTGCGCGTGGCGCGCAGATCGAGCCCCGGATTGTCCACCGGCGTGCCGGCGAACAGCAGCCGGCCTTGTTCGATTTTCAGGTCCTGCCCGTACGCCTTGTACGTGCCATCGACGACAATTGCGCCGCGCCCTGTCGCGGTGCGCCCCGGCTTTTCCTGTACCGCGAGCTGGCCGCCCAGATAACCGTTGAGGCCGAAGCCGACCAGGTGCACTTCCTGGCCCTGGCGCAAACCCATTGCAAGTTTTTCGCCCGCGCCGATTTTCACCGTGATGTCGGCATCCAGCGGCGTGCTCGCTGCCGCCGATTTGCTCGTCGCCGCATCGGTGACGACGACATCCGGCGAACTCGCCGCGGCGCCGCCGCCCGGCAGTTTGTCCAGGTCGATATCGGCTTTCGGAATTCCCACCGTGCCACTCAGGCGGAACGTGCCGGCCTCGCGCGTCAGTGCGAGGTCGGGCGAGACGCGCACCTGCGCGCCGGGAATATCGGCCGCCAGAAAGTCCTCGCCGGCAATCTTGACGGCGATCGGCACGCCTTCGGCGAAACCCGCGTTGCCGCTCAGCGCGAGCTTGCCGCTGCCGGACGCAATGCTGCCTTCGACGCTGAACGCGCGTCCGTCGGCGGATTGCAGCGTGATGTGGCCTTCGTGCAGTTTGATCCCGACAGCGGGAATCTCGGTGGCGAAATCGGCGAGGCCGAGACGACCCGCGAGCGTCGGCGCCGAGGTGCTGCCGCCAAGATCGAATTTCGCGTCCAGACGCCCCGTGCTCGACGCCGTCTGGTCGCTGAGCAGGTCGATAAAACCGAGGTTGTTGAGCGTGGCGGTGACCTGGCCCGACAGCGGCGTCGCGCCGGCCGTGTTCGCGCCGAGCGCGATACGGCCGTCCAGCCGGCCGCCATCGTTGAGTTCGCCGCGCAGCTGCACGCGGCTGCCTTGCGGCGCGAGGACGGCTTCGATCGTGAAGTCGCGATACGCAACGAGCGGCTGCGTGGCCGAGTCCGGATAGGCGATCGAACCCGAGGCCGAGGCGATCTTCGCGCGACCATCGAGTGCGCCATCCACGGCGCGCTCGAGATCGCCGTCGCCGTTGATCTCGCCGTCGAGTTTCAGCGGGGAGTCGGGGCTGGCGAAGCGCGCGATCGTCGCCAAGGGCAGATGCGCGATCGTGAACTTCGCCTGCGCGGCGCCCGCGGCATCCTGGCTGGCCGATGCGCACACGCTCGAGCTTTCCGCGTGCAGACACAAATCGCTCAGCGCGAAACCGGAATTTGTATACTTCAGCACGGCGGCCGATTGAAGTATCCACGTCGGCGCGCCTTTGGGCGCGAGGCTCAGCGTGGACAGCGTGCCCTGCCAATCGGCGTGGTTCGCGGCGAGCGATCCGTCGAGCGCGAGTGTCAGATCGAGCTGCGGTCCGCGCAGTTCGGCGCTGAGCGAATGTGCGGACTGCTCGCCGCGCGCGTCGACGGTGACCGTATCGAACAAATATCCGCTCGTCGATAACGTCTTTGCGTCGATGTGCACGTGTCCGCTCGGCGCGCTCAGATCGTGGGCGTCAAAGGCGATCGCAGCCGTGTCGACGTGGGTGTCGCCGAAAACGATTTTCGACGCGTCGAGTTTGCCGCGCGCGTCGAGCCGGGGCCACACGCCTTGTGCCGCGATGTTGCCGCGCACGCTGCCGCCGGTTTGCGGCAGCCAGTCGCCGAGACTGGCGATGGCCACGTCGACGCTGACATCGGTGCGATCGCCGCTTCTGCCGCGCAGCGCGACGGAGCTGTTACCGGACTTCAGCGTGAGCGTGCCGTCCACGCGCAGCGGCGCTGCAAAGCGCAGGTCCGCATCGCCGGCGAGCGCGCGCTGGCGCAACGTGCCGCCGAGCTCATGCAGCTGCACGCGGCCGGCCGGTCCGCTGTTTTCCATTTGTCCATTTGTAGACAAAGTGAAATTCACCGCGCCCGGCCAATTCTCGACGAACGCGCCGGGATCGAGCTGGTCGGCTTTGGCGACCAGGTCCCAGCCGATTTGCGGTCGCAACGTCACCGTGCCGTGCGTATCCAGCCCGCCTTTGGCCTGTTTCAGTGCGAGCCGCTGCAGTGCGATCGCTTGCGGCGTGCCATGCAGTTCCAGCGCAATCTCAGCGAGTTTTTTCGGCGGTCCGAGCGAGAAGTCGCCTTGCGCCTCGTACGCGTCGGCCGTGCCGCCCGCGCGCAGATGGCCGTGCGACACCAGCGTCTGGCCGACGAGATCGGTGGGCAACTCGACACCGTTCCAGTCCAGCGTCGCATCACCGGCAATCGGCGCCGCGTCAAGCCGGACTTGCGCTTGCGCCGACAATTCGCCCGCGGCTTCGGGCGAGCGCAGGCGCAGCGACTCGAGCACGAGTGTCTGACCCGCCAGCGAAAATTGCAGCGGATCGAACAGCACGCGATGTGCATTCAGATCAAGGCTGCCGTTGATTTTTCCGTGCGCTCGGTCGCCGCTGCCTTGCAGTTTCAACGCGAGCGTCCGGATCGATTCGTTGCGCGCGATCTTGGCGGCGTTGAACTCCGGCACGTCGAGCTGCAACGTCCACGGCAGTGCATCGTCGGTGGCGCTGATGTTGCCGGCGAGCGCGGCGACGAGCGGCTGGTTCAGCCGCGCTGCCAGCGTCGTCAGCTTGCCTGCGTTTTGAACGTCGGCGGTGCCGGTTACGCGCCGATCCGTCAGGCGCCAATCGAATGCGAGCTTCGCGTTGCCGCGCAGATCACGATACGAAGTCAGCGCGCCTTCGAGGTCGAGCTTGCCGTCCGGCGCGCGCAACGCGAGCTGGTGCAGGGTCAGCGCGTGGTTCGTCCAGCTGGCGCTCAGATCCAGGCTGTCGCCCGCGAAGACCTGCTTTCCGTCTTGTGTGACTGCGATGCGGCTGGCGTGAGCGCGGTCCAGGAGAATCGCCAGGGGCGGCGTGAGCAGCGACTCCAGCGGCGGTGCCGGAGCCGCCGGCGTGGTCGGAGCGACGGTCGCCAGTGCGACGACGATCCCATCCAGTTCGAGCGCGAACACGTGCAGCGTGCGCGCGAACAGGCGTGAGAACGCATAATCCACTTTGATGTTTTGTATACTCACGTCGAGACCCGCGGCCGGATCGCGATAGCGCACGTCGTGCAGTTGCAGCGGCCCCACGAGTGAGCCGTGCGCCTGCGCGAATTCAAGCTTGCCGGCGAGGGCGGCTTTTGCGCGCGCGAGCGCGAAGCGCGCGCCGGCCTCCGACGCGAGCAGCCACCACGCGAAGAGACCCGCGAGCACGAGCAGTGTGGCGAACACGATGCCGATGCGCCTGATCCACTTCATAAGTCGGGTCCGATCACCAGGTGCAATTCGATACCGGTTTTTCCGTCCGGATCGTGCACCGGCACACCGATGTCGGCGCGCACCATGCCCACGGGCGAACGCCAGCGCAAGCCGACGCCGCTGCCGACGTGGGTGCGGAAGTTGCCGAAACCGCTGAACGCGTCGCCGGCATCGACGAATGTGGCGACGCCCCAGTTTCGATTGAAGTAATACTCGTATTCGGCGCTGGCCACCGCCAGATCGCGGCCGCCGATGACGAGTTCGCGTTCGTTATGCGGGCCGATCGTCTGGAAGCCGTAGCCGCGAATCGAACGATCGCCGCCGGCGAAGAAGCGCAGGTCCGGCGGCAGTTTGTCGAAATCCCCGACCGCCATTGCGCCGAGAGAGCCACGCAGGATCACGCGCTGGCGTTTGCCGATGCCGCGGATCCATTTCGCATCGGCGCGGACCTGCGCGAAGTGCGTCGAGGAAGCGAGGCCCGGACTTGCGCGCGCGGCGAGGGCGAGCGAATAGCCGTCGCGCACGAACAGCAGGTCGTCGGCGCGTTTGCGCTCGAGCAGCAGTTCCGGATACAGCAGCGTGGTGTCGCCGCGTTCGTCGAGCGCCTTGTTGTGGTGCGGATCGAGTATCGTGAAATCGCCGGTCAGCGCGTGCAGGCCCAGCGTGCGCGTGAAGCCCTGCCACAGCCGCGTCTCGTTGGCGACCAACGATTTGGTATGCGATTGCGTCGTCTCGGTGTTTTGATCGAGATAGTTCGTGCCGAAATTGTAGCTGCGGTCGTTCGCACCCGGCAGCGGAATCGAATACGTCGCCGCCGCGGATTTCAGCCGCTGCGCGACCTGCATTTCGAGTTTGAGTTTGTGGCCACGTTGGTTGAGCCAGTGGCGCGTCATGCCGCCGCGCACGCCGAAGCCGATATCGGTATCGATGAAAATGCCGGCCGTGTAGATATTGCGCTTGGCCGGCCCCAGCGTTACCGCGATCGGCACGATGCCCGCGCGCGCGTGTTCGATATCCGGCTGCACTTCGACGACGGCGAAATAGTCCGCGTCGATCAGTTTCTGTTGAAGTTGCAGCAGTTGCGCCTGGTCGTAGAAATCACCTTCGTGCCAAGGCACGTAGCGATCGAGGAATGTGTCGTAGAACTGGCTGCCGGTGAACGCCGTCGTGCCGTAGCGGTAACGCGCACCGGGCTGCCAGGCGAGTTTGATCGCGACGCGGTTGTCGGCGCGCGAGACTTCGACGCTGTGCGTGACGAGTTTCGCGTCGAGATAGCCGCTGGCGAGCAGCGCTGCCTGCACGGCGGTCTTGCTTCTCTCATACGCCGCGTGATCCAGTCGTTGTCCTTGCTTGGGCGTGAACGTCGCCAGCGCCTTGCGCACCGGTTTTTCATCGCGTGCCGGATCGGGCAGGGCCAGGTCGAATGTGGCGACGATGGCCGGTTCGCCCGCATGCACGTGCAGCACGGCGGTGTAGCCCTGCGGAGTTTCGCGCAGCTCGCCGTCGACCTTGGCGTTGTAATAGCCGTAAGGTTCGAGCGCGGACGCGATCTGCGCCGGCGCGCGGTCGTACAGCTGATGCGCCTGCGCGGCGCTGACCTCGCGTTTTGCGTAAGGCGCCATGCCGGTCGCGGCGATCGCGGCGTCTTTCATGCCGTCATCGAGGCCGTCGAGTTCGACAGCCAGCGAAGCGGCGTGCACGGCAGGGGCCGCCGTCAGCAGTGCGATGCAGCCGATCCGCCGAAGATTTCGTACACCCATCGGCATCCTGCCATTCCTCGTGCGAGGTCACTTCCGATCGCGCTTATAACCGATCGTCGGTGAAAAAACCGTACCTAGCCGCTCCGTTCACCCGCCTGCGCCGCAATCCCCGCACCGATCAGCGCCGACAAATACGGGATCGCCTGCGCGGAAAGAATGGCAATCCACAGCTTGCCTTCCAGGTAATTGATGCCGACCGCGCGCAGCATGCCGACGATGCCGAGCACGATCGCGACGAACATCAGCAGTTCTTCCTGTACCGCGGCGAACGGATTCGGACGCTTGCCGATACGCCGGCTCTTCGCCGTGCGCACGAACTCGCCGGTTTTTTTCCACAGGCCAAGGTAGATACCGCGTGCGATGGCGTGACTGAGTCCCATGCTCGCGATCGAGGCGGCGATCGTGTCTTTCCACGAACACGGCACGCGCACGCGGTAGAGCCAGATGCCGATCACGGCCTTGAACACGAAGAATCCGAGTATGGGATAAATAAACAAATCCAGAGGCAGGTTGAAGTACTCGGGCAAGCCGATCATGCCGGCGGTCCACGCGAGCGCGAGCATCGTGAAGGCCAGATGCAGCGCGTCGGCGAACCACGAGAACCAGCCGGTGAGAAAATGGAAGCGCTGACCGGCCGAGAGCGGCCCGCGATCAGCCATCCAGTGCCAGCGTGCTTTCAGAATCTGCATCGCGCCGAATGCCCAGCGGTAGCGCTGCGATTTGTACGCGGTGAAATCCGCGGGCGTGAGTCCTCGGCCCATCACTTCGTCGACGTAGATCGTGTCGTAGCCGGCGTGCATCAGGCGCAAGCCGAGCTCGGCGTCTTCGCAGATCGTCCACTCGCTCCACGCGCCGGTCGCTTCGAGCGCGCCACGCCGCACCATCGTCATCGTGCCGTGCTGGATGATGGCGTTGCGTTCGTTGCGATGATGCATGCCGATGCGAAAGAAGCCGTCGTATTCCCAGTTCGTCATGCGCCGGAATGAATTGTGTTCCCAGTCGCGGTGCGCTTGCGGGCACTGCACGACCGCGACTTTCGGATCGGCGAAATAGCCGGTCAGTGCCTTGAGCCAATCGGCGCGCACGACGTAGTCGGCATCGATCGCGGCGACGACCTCGGCGCGCGCGTCGGTTTGCTTCAATCCGAAGTTCAGCGCGCCGGCCTTGAAACCGGGCCACGGATTCAGATGGAAGAAGCGGAACCTGCTGCCGAGTTTCTTGCAATGTTCCTCGACTGGCTGCCAGACCTCGTCGCGCTTGGTGTTGTTGTCGATCACGAGTACTTCGAAATTCTCGTAATCAAGCGCGGCGAGCGAATCGATCGTCAGGATCACCATCTCCGGCGGTTCATTGCAGCAGGCCAGGTGAATCGACACGAATGGCTGCTTGTCGCCCGGTTTCGGTTCCAGCAGTTTGAATTCGCGCAACCAGCGCCTGCGCCACAACACTTCCGTGAACTCGAAACCGTTGATCAGCAGGATCGCGATGATCGCGACTTGCGCCGGCGCGAGAATCAGCAGCATCGTCCAGTCGAATGGGTCGAGATAAAACGCGTACGGCAACATTGCCGACCACACCAGCAGCGACGCCGACAGCTGGATCAGCGCGCAGAAGAACAACAGTCCCATGATCTTGAAGCGCATGAAATGCCGCGCGAACCAGAACATCGGCAGCAAAGCGATAAGACTCGCGAGCGTGGCTTTCCACGGCCAGCTCGGATCTTCGACGACGGTCCCGGTCAGCGCGAATTTCGGCTGGCGGTCGGCGCCGAACATGCCCCAGTACGCGCCGACGCGGCCTTCGAACGGCTCCTTCCATGGCTGGTCGACCGACTCCATCAAGTAGTAATCGATATCGCGCTCGGCGGCGACGTTGAGCCACTGCCGGATGAACAGGCCTTCATCGGTGATGGACGCTTGCGCGCCTTTGATGCGATCTCCCGAGGATGGCCAGCCGACTTCGCCGATGACGATGTGCTTGCCCGGAAACGCGCTCTGCAGCTCGTAATAACGCATCAGCACCTGCAGCCCGATCGCGTCCTTGCGCGGATAGCCTTCCCAGTACGGCAGCAGATGCACGGTGATGAAATCCACGTGCTGCGCGAGCTGCGGATATTTGAGCCAGATGTGCCACGGCTCGGCCGTGGACACCGGCACCTTCACCTGCGCGCGCACGCGATCGATGTACTTGATCAGCGAGTCCACGCCCATGTCGTTGCGCAGCAACACTTCGTTGCCGACCATCACGCGATCGATGTTGTCGTACTGGCGCGTGGCATCGATCAGTGCGGCCACTTCGTCCTCGTTGCGCTGCCAGCGATTGTCAAGGTAGGCGCCAGCCAACAGCTTCAGGCCGTATTTCTTCGCCAGCGACGGAATCACCGGATTGTTCAGGGCGTCGTACGTGCGCAGCCGGTCCGTGTGCTGCGACAACAGCTTGATGTCGCTTTCGACTTCCTCGACGGTCGGAAAAATCTGCTTGATCGGATTCTGGTAGCGCTGATACGGATCGTAAGCGAAGCCGCGGACCTTGCCGGTCCAGCTCGGCGGTTGCGTCGGCCGGTTCAGTGCCTGCCACAGCGCGAAGTTCAGACCGGCGACGAGCACGGCGAGCAAAAGCGCGCGCCAGAACGACGGCTTGTGGGGCGAAGCGGGGGTGACGTTCAAGAGTGCGTCCCAGCGGATTTACGGCAAAGCCGTCGCAGGATAGCCGAGCGCGCCAAAACGCTCAATTCGGCGGCGGGACTTGAGTTTGCGCACGCGCGCCGCGCCATTTGCTGATGCCGATCGGCACCAACGCAAGCAAAGCCATCGCCACCAGGGGCACGACGACTTTCGGATCGGCGAGCAGGTCGGCGCTGATCGCGTGGTTGGCGCCGATATTCTTGGCCAAACCGGAGCCGAGCGCGGTTTCGATGCCGGTCATCACCGCGCCGCCGGTGCCGGTCGCGGCGACGAACAGCCACAACGGACAGCGCAGCCAAGCCAAGCCGACCGTGACGCCGCCGAACGGAAAGAACGGCACGAGACGCAGAAAGAACGTGTAGCTGACCGGATGCGCGCGATAGCCGCTGCGCAGTGCACCGGCGAATCCGGGTGCATGGGCGTGCGAGTGATCGCCAAACGCATGCTTGCTCGCGAAGAACAGGATCAGCGCACCCAGCAACACGCCGACCGATGACAGGATCGTGCCGGCAATCACCCCGAACAACATGCCGCCGGCCATGATCAGCACGACCACGCCGGGGATGCCGGTAGAGATCGACAACGAAATCACGCCGACCTGCAGCAACCCGGCAATCAACGGATGCGCCGCGATCTGCAGCTGCAGGCTGGCCTGCTCGGCGGCGAGCGTGTCCGGGCGGAAGCGGTTGAGCACGCCGGTCGAGAGCAAGGCTATCCCGGCGGTGATCAGGACAATGAGCGGCAGGAAGGAACGGAAACGACGCATGCAAAAATCGGGGCCGGTGCGCGGCCCCGAATCGAATCAGGAGGGAGACACAAGAATAGCAAATGAGCGCTACAGGAATGTTGTCTGGACAAATCTGCCGCGCTGCGGCAACGGTATTCCTTGCGCCCGACGCAAACCGTGACATATCGTCGCGCCAGTTCGGAAGCGGCCATTTCCGAAATCACCGGGGGGTGGTAACGATCGACACTTAAAAAAAGTGTCGCGTCGGGTGTCGTTTCAACTTTTGGGGAGGACTCCATGAAAAGTAGATCTACGCGTTGGAATCGCTTGGTGCTGGCGTTCGTCGGCATGCTTGCCGCAGCGCCTTTGTTAGCCGGCAATCAGGGCACATTGGTGGGCATACCGACGCCAATGGGCAATGGCATAACCGAAACGGTGGCCACTATCATGGCGCGCGACGCCACGGCGACCGCCCAGGCCCAGGAAGAAGACGCAGCGCCCAACCCCTCTCCGTATGCAGGTCGCGAGCGAAGCCCGAACCCCGCGTCGCCCCTAGTCGCCACCTATCCATTGTGGGCTCCCCAGCAACAATCGGGCACGCCGGTTGCGTATACGCCGCAAACCCTCGGCTTGGTTAGCTTCACCGGCGGTACCCTGGCCGACTCCGGTTTCGTTCCGCCCGATACCATGGGCGCGGTTGGACCGAAGCAATTCATCGTTGCCGTCAATGGCCTGGTGCGCAGCTTCAACAAGACCACCGGCGTGAAGGACAACGCGCTGGATACGAGCACGGACAACTTCTTTGCCTCCGTGCGCAACGCGAGCACCAGCGATCCGCGTATTCGCTTCGACCGCCTGACTCAGCGCTGGTTCGTCATCATGATCGACGTCGGCGCGCCGAATCGCATTCTGATCGCGGTCAGCAACAGCGCAGTCATCTCGGCGAAGTCCAGCTTCACGTTTTTCCAGTTCACCCAGGATGCCGTACCTCCGACCGGAGATACCGGCTGCCTGATGGACTATCCCTCGATCGGTATCGACGTGAATGCGATTTATATCGGCGGCAACCAGTTCAACAACGGAGCTCCGCCGTGCCCCTCATTTGCCGGCGGCGTAGCGTTCGTCGTAAGAAAATCGTCCGTGTTGGGTGCCGGCCCGATTGTGGTCAGCGCGTTTCGCGGCCTGACCGGCACCAACCCGACAACTTGTCCCAGCTCCGGTGGTGATTCGGTGACTCCGCAAGGCGTGGACAACGACGATCCGTCGGCCACCAACGGCTATTTCGTCGCAGATTCAAATTGCTCCTCCGGCATCGTGAACGTGCGCCGTGTGAGCGATCCGGGCGGCACCCCCACGCTGACAGCGGATATTCCGCTGACCGTTCCGATGAACGACGTGCCGCTCAAAGTGGAGCATCTGGGCAACAATCATCCCGGCGGTACCTACAACGGCAAGATCGACGGCAACGACAACCGCCCGATCCAGTCGCGCATCGTCAATGGCAGCATCTATACCACGCAGGGCGTTTCCTGCGGCGCCACCGGCGTTTCGGACCCGAATACCGCGGGCTTCGACGATCGCGATTGCGTGCGCTTCTATCAAATCGACCCCACTACCCTGGACAACGCGCCACCCATCTTTCCTGTCCAGGCCGGTACGATCTTCGATTCGACGGCCGTGAATCCGCTTTTCTATACCTACGGATCGATGGCGGTGAGCGGGCAGGGACACGCCGCGTTCTCGTTCTCGTCTATCGGAGTCGCACAATTCGCCAACGGCGCGACCACTGGCCGCCTCGCGACGGATCCTCCCGGCTTCACCTATACCCCAACGGTGAACGTAACCGCGGCGAGCGTCCCCTACGACCCGACTTTTGATCTCGGCACATCGCGCGCTCGGCGTTGGGGGGACTATTCCGCGATCTCGGTGGACCCGGACGACAACATGACGATGTGGGGCGTGTCGGAGTACACCGACAGCAACTTCAGCGGCGGAAGCTGGGGTGTACGCATCAATCAGTTGCTCGCACCGGCGCCGACCGCGCCGGCGAGCGCGAGCCCGTCTTCCACCTCGGCGGGATCGACGGCTTCTGTCACGGTCAGTGGCGGAACGGGTTTCTACGATCCGGGCGCGGGTTTTCCGAAACACATTTCAGCGAGCGTCAGCGGTGGCGGTGTTAGCGTTCTCAACGCGACCTGGGCAAACGATCCGACGAGCGTGCAGCTGGACCTGGCGGTCAGCAATGGCGCGACGACGGGTGCGCGCGACATCACGATCACGAACCCCGATGGTCAGTCGGCCACCGGCACCGGCATCTTCACGGTCAACGCGAGCGGCTGTTCGGGCGCGGCGCTGAGTTCGGCGCCCGATGCCGTTCTCCCCAATGGTTCGATCGGCGGCAGCTACAACGAACAGTTTAGCGTAACCGGCGGCGGCGCCGGGCCGTACACGTTCTCGTCCAGCGGCAACTTGCCGGCGGGAACCGGATTGAGCGCCGGCGGCAACCTGACCGGAACGCTGACGGCGGACGGTGTATACAATTTCAGCATCACCGCCGATGACGGCGTCTGTCCTGTCGTCCAGGCGTACAGCGTCACCGTCGATACCAACTACATTTCGGTGCAGAGCGGCACACCGCAATCCACGTGGACGACGCTCAATTTCAGCCCGCTGAAAGTGCAGGTGCTCGACGGATTCGGCAACCCGGTTGGCGGTGTCACGGTGACCTTCACGGCACCGGTCAGCGGCGCGACCGGTACGTTCCCGGGCAACCTCACGACCACGACTGCGATCACTGACGCGACGTTTGGCGTCGCGACTTCACCGATATTCACGGCAAATAACACGGTCGGCAGCTATCAGGTTGTCGCGTCCATCAATCCGTCCGCGACGGTGAACTTTAACTTGAGCAATGTCGCGCCCGAAATCGTGACCAACACCAACGACAGCGGGCCGGGCTCGTTGCGTCAGGTGCTGAGCGACGCGCCCGACGGCGCCACGGTCAATTTCCAGGCGGGCCTGAGCGGCACGATTACGCTGACATCGGGCCAGTTGCCCATCAACAACAGCGTGTCCATTCCGGGACCGGGTGCGCGCACGCTCACGGTCAACGGCAACGCTGCCAGCCGCGTGTTCCAAATCAACGCCTCGGGCAACGTCAGCATTTCCGGACTGACTATTACCAATGGCAAGGCCACGAACGGGGCAGGTATCCAGATCAACTCGGGTGCCGTCGCGTTGACTGATCTGTCTATTGTCGGCAACGTCAATTCCGCCGGTGGTGTCGGCGCTGGCGTCGATCTCGAAGCTGGCTCAGCGGCGATCCTGCGCTGCACGATTGCGAACAACGCTACGTTGAATGGTTCCGGTAGCCCGCGTGGCGCGATCTTCAACCGTGGCCAGATCACGTTGACCAATAGCACCGTGACTGGCAATACCGCCAGCAGCACCGGCACGGGCGGTGCGTTGCGCAATATCGGTGCTACCGCGACCTTCACCGCGATCAACAGCACTATCACCAACAACACCGCTGCGACCGGAGGCAACCTCGCCGAAGCGGCGGGCTCGGGCGCCATCACGCTCCAGAATACGATCGTGGCAGGCGGCGTTGGCGGAGGGTCTCCGGACATCTCGGGGACGGTCGTCTCGGCTGACTACAACCTGATTCAGAGCACGGCGGGCGCGACGATTACCGGAACGACCACGCATAACATCACCGGTGTGAGCCCGAACCTCGGCGCACTCGCGAACAACGGTGGTCAGACCGACACGCGTTTGCCAAATGCGAGCAGCCCGGTCATCGACAAGGGCGGCACGGGCGGTCCGGCGACCGACCAGCGTGGAATGCCGCGTCCGTTTGAGAATCCTGGCGTCGTCGACGCAGGCGATGGCTCGGATATCGGTGCCGTTGAAGTGCAGAACGACGGCATTTCAGCCACCGGTTCGGCATCGCCGGATTCCGGCATCGTTGGCACCACTTCGGTGTTCACCGTGAACGTTACCGGCGGCTTCAATCCGCCCAGTACCGGAATCAGCGTGACCGCCAATCTGGTCGATTTCGGCGGCACCGCTACGCAAGCCTTCACCGATAACGGCGGCGGGGTGTTCACGTTCAATGCGACCGTGGCCCCCAGCGCTGCGCTCGGGTCGCACCAGATCGCTGTATCGGTGTCGGATGCGCAAACCCGCTTCACCGGTACCAGCATCGCGTTCGAGGTCATGAGCGGAGGTACTCTGGGCGCGTCGGGTTCAGCATCGCCATCCAGCGTCGCACCGAGTGCGTCGACATTGCTTACGGTGCACGTCACTGCCGGCACGAATCCGGCCAGCAGCGGCATAGTCGTCACGGCAGATCTGAGCAGCATCAACGGCAGCGCCACGCAGGCTTTCCTGGACGACGGCCTGAACGGTGACGCGGTCGCGGGTGATGGCATCTATTCGTACAATGCGACTGTTCCACTTGCCACGATACCGGGCAGCAAGAATCTGCTGGCGAGCGTAAGCGATGCGCAGGGACGTACGGGCGCGGCGAACATCGCGTTGACCGTGCTGAACTCGGGCGCGCTGAGTGGTTCGGGCTCGGCTTCACCGAGCAGTGTTGCCCCGTCCGGTTCGACGCTTCTGACCGTCACGCCGGTCGCGGGTACGAATCCGGCCAGCACGAGCATCACGGTCACGGGCGATCTGACCAGCATCAGCGGCAGCGCGACCCAGCAGTTCTATGACGACGGCACCCACGGCGACGCGACCGCGAACGATGGCACGTTCTCGTTTAGCGCGAACGTTCCGTCGGCCACCGTGCCGGGCAGCAAGAACTTGCCGGTGACGATCAGCGACGCCCAGAGTCGCAGCGCCACGGTGAACATCGGCCTTACGATCCTGACGCCGTCGACACTGAGCGCAACCGCTTCGGCCTCGCCCAACTCGGGCATTGCCGGCACCGCATCGACGTTCACGGTCACGGTGACTTCCGGAACGAATCCGACCAGCACCGGCGTTACGGTGACTGCTGATCTGACCGACTTTGGCGGCACGGCGACGCAGGCCTTCACGGACAACGGCGGTGGCTCGTTCACGTTCAGCGCGACGGTGCAGAACTCCGCTGCGCCTGGGCTGCATGTGATCCCGGTGTCGATCGCCGATGCGCAGGGTCGTACGGCCAACGCCAGCATCGCGTTCAACGTCCCCGCTCCGGGCGCGCTGAGCGGTTCGGGTCTGGCGGAGCCGGGCAGCGTGGGCCTGGCCAGTGACGTCACGCTGCTGGTCTCGGTGATCCCGGGCACCAGTCCGGATAGCAGCGGTTTGACGGTCACGGCGAATCTGGCCCAGATCGGAGGCGACCCCGCGCAGACGTTCTATGACGACGGCACGCACGGCGACCAGACAGCGGGCGATCATGTCTACACGTTTGTCGCCACCGTTCCGTCGAACATCGCGCTCGGCACGAAGCTGCTGCCGGTAACGATCGGCGACGCTCAGGCACGCAGTGGCTCGGCAACGATTCAGGTCAACGTCGTGCAGGGCTCCGAAGTGATCTTCGCGAACGGGTTTGAATGAGTTAAAGCAATCCTGCAGAAATCCTCTGGGCGCTTCGGCGCCCCGTTTTCTTTATGGCCATGGATGGCCGGTATGCCGGAAATGCAGGAGCAATTTTCGGCAATGGCCATGGATGGCCGGTATGCCGGAAATGCAGGAGCAATTTTCGGCAATGCCATGGATGGCCGGTATGCCGGAAATGCAGGAGCAATTTTCGGCAATGGCCATGGATGGCCGGTATGCCGGAAATGCAGGAGCAATTTTCGGCAATGGCCATGGCGCGTCCGAGCAATTTCCGACGTGGGCTCAGCGTGCCGCGAACACCGTGATTTCCTCGCGGTCGTGGTAGAGCTGCCGCGCGCGCACGTCGCTTGCGGCCGCGCGCACACGCGCGAGGCAACTTTGCGTTTCCTCGTAGCGCTTTTTCATCGGCAGCTTGAGATTGAAGATCGCGCGCTGGCACGCGCCGGCGCTCAGCCATTGGGCGATCAACTCGGCGATGCGGCGCGGCTGTTCGACCATGTCGCAGACCAGCCAGTCCACCGGTTTCTTCGGGCGATAGCGGAAGCCGTCGGCGCGCAGGTGTTCGACGAGTCCCGAATCGAGCAGGGCGCGATCCATCGGGCCGTTGTCGACGGCGCTGACGCGGATCGAGCGGCGCACGAGCTGGTAGGTCCAGCCGCCGGGCGCGGCACCGAGATCGACCGCGCGCATGCCGGGCTTGAGCCAGCGCCGCTGCTCGTCTTCGCTCAATAGCGAGACGAACGCTTCTTCGAGCTTGAGCGTGGAGCGGCTCGGGGCTTCGCGCGGGAATTTCAGGCGTGGAATGCCTTGCGGCCAGGGGGCGGCCGCGTCCGGATCGGCGGCGCAAAGATATACTTTGTCGCCTTGTGCAAAAAACACGTGCAGCCGTCGGGGCGCGGCCGCGTCGAGCAGGCGCGCCTTCTTCAGCGCGCCGATCAGCGCATTGCCAAAGCTTTTGCACAGCGCGGCAAGCTGCTTGCCCACATCGCTATCGGGTGCTTCGACCCACACGTCGTAAAACGCTTCGCTTCGTGCCTGCAGCGCCGCCATGATCGGCGTCAGGCGATCGCTGCGCGACATTCCTGCAAACTGCGCGAACGCGATCAGGGTTTGCCGGGCGAAAACGAGGTCACGCCAGCGGAATGTCTCGCGCAGGGTTGCTTCGGCGGCATCGCTTGAGAATTCGACGTATCCGGAACTGGCTTGGTACGGCGCGTCGCCGCTGATTCGTGCCGCCTGCGCGAGCGTCCGGACTTCTTGCGCGCACTCGCCCTCGAAGCCCGCGCGGCAATACAGCAGGATTGCGTTCAAGCCTGCTTCATTCCCGATTTCCAGGCATAGACGGCCGCCTGCGTGCGGTCGGCCACGCCGAGTTTGGCGAGAATGTTGCTCACGTGCGTCTTCACGGTTTTTTCCGAGATGCCGAGTTTTTCGCCGATTACCTGATTGCTCATGCCCTCGGCCATCAGCGCGAGTACTTCGCGTTCGCGCTCGCTGAGCGTGGCGAGCGGTTCCTCGCCGGGATTCGCGCCGCGGCGGATCGCGTCGAGCAGGTAGCCGGCCACGCGCGGATGCAGCACGGCTTCGCCGCGCGCGGTCCTGCGAATCGCGTCGGCCAGACCGTCGGCGTCGATGTCCTTGAGCAGGCATGACAGGGCGCCGGCTTGGATCGCGGCGAGAATCTGGCGCGAATCGTCGAACGAGGTGAGCAGGATCACTTGCGTATCCGGACTGGCCGCGCGGATGTCGCGCGTCGCCGCGATGCCGCCGCCGGGCATGACCAGGTCGACCAGCGCGACTTGCGGCTTGAGTTGCGCGCAGACCTGCGCGGCGCCGCCCGCGTCTTCCGCTTCGCCGACGATGGCGAGGTCGGCGTGCGTGTCGAGGAACGCGCGCACGCCCTGGCGCACGAGCACATGGTCGTCGGCGATGACGAGACGGATCGGAGGTGAATTCATGTCGATTCGGTTTTCAGAAAAAAATGTACACGAACGTGTGTGCCACTTGCGGAAGTATCGAATTCGAAACGGCCGGACGGCAGCGAAGCGGCGCGTTCGCGCATGTTCGCCAAGCCCATGCCCGGCTGCGCCTCATCCGGCGCGCCGCGGCCATTATCCACGATGGCCAGCTCCGCGGAATCCGCCTCGCGACGCAGGCGGACTTGCGCGCTGCTCGCGCCGCTGTGGCGCAGCACATTGGCCAGTGCCTCGTCGGCGATGCGCAGCAACGCCTCTTCGTGCTGTGCAGGCATCGCCGGGAGGTCGGCGACATCGATTGCCACGCGCACGCCGCTCAGTTGCGCCCACTCCTGCGTACGCGTGCGCAGGCGCGCGGCGAACGGCATGGCGGCGTCGCTGGCGCGCAACTCGTCCAGTATCTGGGCGAGTTCCTGCTGGATCTGCTGCCCGAGTTTTTCCGCTTGCGCAACGCGTTCGCCGGCCGGATGTTCACCGAGCAGGCGCCGCGCGCCGGCCAGCTGCAGGCTCAGCGCAAAGGCTTTCTGCTTGACCGTATCGTGCAGGTCGCGCGCCAGGCGCTGGCGTTCGGCGAGCGTGGCGAGCTGCGCTCGCGACTGCAGCAGGTCTTTCAGCTGCAGGGCCATGTCGTCGAGCAGGTGGGAAACGTGGCCGAGTTCGTCGTTGGATTTGTCGTCGATGCGATCGGAAAAATCGCCGCGGCTCCACGCGCTCGCCGCGCGCGCGACCCGATTGAGTCGACGCGTGACCCATGTCGCCAGGAAAAACGACGAGGCCACGCCGAACACAAGCAGGTAACCGAGCACAATCGGCCATTCCACGCTCAGATTGAGCAGGAATCGATGCCAGGGCACCGGCAAGCTCAGTTCAACGAGAAGATAGCCATGCAGCGCATCGCCTTCCTGGATCGGCGCGAGTGCGCGGCGAGTGCGGTAGGGACTCTCGGCGACATCGACGAGGTGGCCGGCCGTCAATGCGCGCCATTCATCCGAATCCGGTCGCGGGATCTGCAGCGCCGATGCGGACTTCGCCGGCGCCGTGGCCAGTACCTGGCCGTCGACGGAAAGCACGGCGGCAGTCAGCGGCGCGGTACTCAGTTCCGTGAGAATGGAGGAGTCTTCATGGAGCAAGCCGCCGCGCGGGCGCTGCAGGCGCAAGACCAGCGCTTCGGATGCCGCGGCGAGATACTGCCGCGCCTGCGCCCCTGCGCCGGGCCACGTGCGTGCCAGTTCGCCGGCGGCTGCTTGGGTTGCGCGCGTCAGCGATCCGCCTTCGACGCTCCGCATGAGTTCGTTGAATTCGTAGACGAGGCTGCCGGTTTCCACGAGCACCAGGCTCGGCAACGACAGCAGCACGTAAAACAGCGTGAGTTTGAAAATCAGGCCGCGCAGTTGCGGGCGGAGCGGCTTCATGGCTCAGTACGCCATGCCGCCCAATTCGATGTAACGCCGCAGTACTTCGCGCGCCTGCTCGCGCAGGATGTCGCGCTTGACCTGCACGCCGCGCTTTTCCAGTTCGCCGATCCAGTCGGCCGGCAGCGGTCCTTCGTCGAACTCCGTGAGTTCTTCGACGTCCGCCGAACGCGCGCCGATCAGCAGTTCGTCGATGCCGGCCCATACGGTCGCACCGTAGCATTGGCAGCACGGCTGCGAGCTGGCGGCGAGGACGAAACGGGTACCGTCCTCGTTGAGCCGGAAGCGCTGCAGTCGTTGTTGCGCGAGCATGTAGGCCATGGTCTCGGCGTGGGCGACCGAGCAGCTTTGCGCGATCACGCGATTGACGCCGACCGAAACGAGGCGGCCTTCGCCCGTGAACAGCGCTGCGCCGAACGGCCCGCCGCTGCGGTTTTCGACGTTGCCGCGCGCGAGCTCGATCGCGAGCGCGACGCGCGCCGCGTCGTCCGCGTACAGACGCGAATCGTCGACGGCGTCACGCAACCACAGTGGCAGCGTGAGGTGCAATTGGGCAGGGAGCATCGCGCAGTCCCGCAGAAATCGAAGCAGCAAGTTTAGCGGTTGCCAGAGCCGTTTATGGAAAGTTTCAGATTCGTGAGTAAACTCATCGCTGGTGCCGCGAGCGAAGGACGCCGATGAATGCCCACAGGGACGTGCTGGTCAGCAAGGTTCCGGAAGTCACGCTGGTCTTCTGGATCATCAAGATCCTGTGCACGACGATCGGCGAAACCGGCGGCGACGCCGTGTCGATGTCGATGGATCTCGGTTACCTGGTAAGCACCGGTATTTTTGGCGCGATTTTCATTGTGATGGTGATCGCGCAGGCTTCGGCGAAGCGATTTCACCCGGTGTTGTATTGGGCGACTATCGTCGCGACGACGACGGTCGGTACCACGCTTGCAGACTTTGCCGACCGTTCGCTCGGTATCGGCTATCCGGGAGGCGTAGCGATCCTGCTGGCAATGCTGCTCGCGTCGCTGTTCGCGTGGTACCGCACGCTCGGCACGATCGCCGTGGACACGGTCGCATCTCCGACTTCGGAAGCGTTTTACTGGACGACGATCATGTTTTCGCAGACGCTTGGTACCGCGCTCGGCGATTGGGCTGCCGATTCGCTGAGTCTGGGTTACGCAGGCGCGGCGATCGTGTTCGGCACGTGGTTGGCCGTGATCGGCGCGGCGTATTTGTGGACGCGGATTTCGCACGTGCTGCTGTTCTGGGCCGCGTTCATTCTGACGCGTCCGCTCGGTGCGGTGGTCGGCGACATACTCGACAAACCGCGTGCCGATGGCGGACTGGAACTGAGCCGTTACAGCGCTACGGCCGCGCTGCTCGCCATGATTGTGTTCTGCATCTTCGCGTTTTCACATCGCGCGGCGCGGCGCGAAGCCTGAAACCGCGATCAGGCCGGCACTGCGGTTGCGCTGGCTGGTGCCTGAAACGTCGCCACGCGATTGCGGCCTGAATTTTTCGCGACGTACAGCGCATTGTCCGCATTGGCGAGCAATGTCGGCAGGTTGTATCCACACACTTTCGTTGCGGCGACACCGAAACTCGCCGTGATCTGCACGTCGGCCGCGGCGTCTCCAGTACGGCGTGACGCGGCGATGGCCGCGCGCATTTCTTCGGCGCGTTGCGCGGCGGTGACTTGCGTGCAATCGGGCAGCAGCACGGCGAATTCCTCGCCGCCGAGACGGCCGAACAGGTCGATCGAGCGCAGCCGCGCCTGGCAGGCGGCGACTGCCCGCTTGAGCACGGCATCGCCCGCGGCGTGGCCATGCGTGTCGTTCACCGATTTGAAGTGGTCCAGGTCAAGCACGAGCAGGCTGGCTTCGCGCGAACTTTTCGCGCAATAACGCAGCGCGTCCTGCGCGGTTTCGAAGAAATGCTGGCGGTTGAAGATGCCGGTGAGGCCGTCGCGCCGCGCCAGTTTCTGGAATTTGATCTGC
>Ga0157372_10001633_pt1 | contig 24337 bp, 24 predicted proteins | sample C55metaG_FD_115307 | JGI IMG/M metagenome (GOLD analysis project Ga0157372, IMG submission 115307) | Corn rhizosphere microbial communities from Kellogg Biological Station, Michigan, USA - C5-5 metaG | ecosystem: Host-associated > Plants > Roots > Rhizosphere > Soil | place: USA: Michigan...
GGCCACGATTGTTTCATCGTCGGTCTCGAGCGCGCGCACCACTTCGAGCAATTTCATCTTGTGGACAGGATTAAAGAAATGCATGCCGACGCATTTTGTAGCGCGGTAGGTAACGCTGGCAATTTCCGTAATACTCAAAGATGAAGTATTCGAAGCCAGGATGGTTCCTGGCCGGCAGATTTTATCGAGCAGAGTAAAAATCTCGATCTTCGATTCCATCTCTTCTGGAACCGCTTCGATCACAAGATCGGCTTCGCGAACGGCTTCTTCAACGCTGTCGGCATATTCGAGGCGCTTTAACGCAGCATCGGCATCTGCCGAAGAAACTTTTTTCAGCTCCACAGCTTTGTCGAGATTGGCGCGAATGTCGCCTTCTGCTTTGCGCAGCGCACCGGGAATTAAGTCTTCGAGAACGGTGCGGTAACCCCCGAGCGCCGCCACGTGGGCGATGCCACGGCCCATGATGCCGGCGCCGATGACGGCGATCGTCTTGATGTCCGGCACTATTTCTCCACTAGCGTGATCAGTTCTTGAATTTTTTCTCCGGCACTTTTCAGACTTCCTGCCAGGCGTTTCTTCTCCTCAGCGTCAACCGTGGGCAGGGAAGCGTGGATGCGGCGAATGGTGGTGGTGATGTCGTCAACGTAGTTTATGAGGCGGATCAGTTCTCCGGTGGCTGCCATAAGATTGCGCTCCTGATGCCACCTTGGTGTCAGTGGCGAATTCTTTATTCTCAACTGCCGCGCGTATTAAGTAAAGGCACGATCAACCGCAAGCGGTGCTAAAGGGATCTATTGCGGAGCCTGCGATGGCTCTGAAGTCGGTGGTTTGTCGAGCATCGTATCGATATATGCCAGATAAGCGGCCATCAGTCGGTACGAGTCGTAGTAATCGTCAAGTCGCAGGGCAGATAGATTGTCACGCGGGGTATGCAGAATATGCCATGTATTCTGGGTGACCGAATGAATCGTGATTCGACGGATATTTCGCCGTGCAAATTGCTCAGAGTCTGTTGATCCTACTCGCTCGACATTCATGCCGCTGATGGGCAACTTAAGAACTTGAGCGACAGCGGCTACGGCCATCGTAAGCTGCTTATCTGAATGACTGACCCAAACTTCAGTCGGTCCCAACCCAAGCGTATCCATATTTACCATCGCGGATGTTTTCGCGACGTCTTCGTCGCTCATACTCTTGACGTAAGTACGTGAGCCGAGTTCACCCTTCTCCTCGCCGCTGAACGATACGAATATGAAAGTGTGTTGCCTGGGCGCGGTGCGCAGTCCCTGATAGAGCGTTGGCAGCAAACAAGCTCCGCTCCAGTTGTCGACAACTCCATCGCCGGCATCGATATGATCGAAATGCGCGCCGACGATAATCACGCGATCGGTTTGTCCAGGAAGGATGCAGACCAGGTCAGGCTGTTTCACACGATCAACGGCTAGCTCGGAGATGTGCTCTCCGCATCCGGCTTCGACGAACATGTTTCTTAGAGTCTCTTCGCGCTTGGCGTCATTTCTCGAAAATGACTTAACGCGGCTCTCAATCAGGTCTCGCCCGAATAGGACATATTTCAATCCCGTGAAAGCGGCGGCAGAACTTGCCAAAAAGACCACTATTGCCAGCGTTTGTTTCAAATGATTGTTGCCTCGTCGGTTGGGATTGTACACGGCTCGTCTGATCGGTCTGCCTGAATCCTGAGGCAATATCAACTCATCTACCACGCATGCTGGAACAATATCTTTCTAATACTCAGATTGAAAACGGACCGGTGCTGGACATCACGCCGCCGCACCAGGATTCCGCGCTGCTCGACGCATACTCACGGGCGGTGGTCACTGCTGCTGAGAAGATTAGCCCGTCGGTTGCCAAAATCGAAGTGACCCAGGCTGCTAGACGCGCGCGCAACGGAGAGCCGCGCGAGCGCCATGGTGGTGGATCCGGCTTTGTATTCACCCCCGACGGCTTGGTGCTCACCAATAGTCACGTGGTGCATGAGGCCACGAAGATTGTGCTCTCACTTTCCGACGGGCGGCGTTTTTCGGCGCATTTGATCGGGGAAGATCCCGCGACTGACCTGGCTGTGGTCCAGATCGACGCCGGCGCAGATGCGCTCGGCCTTACCGTGGCGCAACTCGGCGATTCGCAAAAATTGCGTGTAGGACAGCTGGCCATCGCTATCGGCAACCCTTACGGCTTTCAGTACACAGTGACGGCCGGGGTAGTCAGCGCGCTCGGTCGCTCACTGCGCTCGTATTCCGGGCGGCCGATCGAAGACGTGATCCAAACCGATGCTTCGCTGAATCCCGGCAATTCCGGCGGGCCGCTGGTTTCTTCCGAGGGCGAAGTGATCGGTGTGAACACCGCGACCATCATGGGTGCGCAGGGATTATGCTTCGCCATCGGCATCAACACCGCAAAGTTTGTTGCGACGCGCCTTCTGCAGCAGGGACGCATTCGCCGTGCGTACATTGGAGTAGAGGCACAGAATGCTCCTCTCCATCGCCGGATTGTGCGCTTCTATGATCTGCCGAAGGAAACCGGCGCGATTGTACTGGCGGCAGAAAATGGCAGTCCGGCGCAAAAGGCCGGCCTGCGCGAAGGCGACGTCATCATTGCGTTTGCCGGACAGCCGATCGCAGGTGTGGACGATCTGCATCGTTTATTAACGGATGCGCAAGTGGGCGTGAAGACGTCAGCCACAGTTCTTCGCAGGACGGAGCGATTGGAGTTGGCGATCGTCCCTCACGAGTCGAAGCAATAAGTTCAGCGTCTGCAACGGATCCCGTATCACGAGCCGGTGGACTGCACCTTTTCGGTTCATTGCAACTCGCTTTCCCCTATGTTAGTTTCTGAAACAGAAGGGATTACCTTGCAGGCGACAGTTCCTGCCGGGCTGGACCGCAAAGAGGCCGAGATATACCAGCGGCTGGATCCGGCGCGGCTTCCAAAGCACATCGCAATCATCATGGACGGCAACGGCCGGTGGGCGCGCAAACGCCATCTGCCGCGTGTAGCCGGACATCGCGCCGGAGTTACGTCTGTGCGCTATGTGGTCGAGGCTGCGTCGCGCATTGGCATTCCTTCGCTCACGCTGTACGCGTTTTCTGAAGAAAACTGGAAGCGTCGTCCCAAGGCGGAAGTTGATTTTCTGATGAAGCTGCTCTCCCGCTATTTGAAGCAGGAGGTGCCCACGCTGCACAAGAACAACGTGCGGCTGCAATACATCGGCCGGCTCTACGAGCTGCCGGTTTTTGTGCAGGAGAAAATGGAGTGGGCGCGCCAGGAAACTTCACGCAATACCGGCATGGTCCTGACCTTGGCGTTGAACTATAGCGCCCGCTCGGAGCTGGTGGACGCATTTCAGTCCATGCTGAACGCGGCCGCCAACAATGGCGGAATCGAGCATCTGAAGATCGACGAGGAGACAGTTTCGCGGCATCTCTACACCAGCCACTTGCCCGACCCCGATCTTGTAATTCGCACCAGCGGCGAGATGCGGCTGAGCAATTTTCTGCTTTGGCAACTGGCTTATGCGGAAATTTACGTCACGCCGACATTGTGGCCTGAGTTCCGCGGCGTGCACTTGCTCGAAGGCATTGCCGATTATCAGAAGCGTGACCGCCGTTATGGCGGACTCAATGATTCTCCGTCTGCACGCGCCGTGCGGAGCTGATCCATTGGAACTGCTCAAGCGAGTACTCACCGCGGTAGTTCTCATCCCGATCGTCTTGCTTTTGGTGTTGCGCGCACCGGTACCGGTGCTGGCATTCGTCGCGGGCGTGGTGGCGTTGCTGGCCATTCATGAGCTGCTGAAGTTGGCCGAAGGGTACAACATCCGGCCGCTTTATAAACCCACATCTATTTTCGGCGCATCGTTTTTTCTGTTGATTGCGATCAGCCCGGCGCAAACTCCAGCGCTATCGACTTCGGGATTTGCATTTGTCGGAGTATGCGCAGCCGCGCTTGCGCCATTTTTATTTCTCGTGATGGCGATGCGGCGCGATGAGCTTTCGTCGGCGTTCCCGGCAGCCATGCTGGCTGCGTTCGCGTTTTCGTATATTGCGCTGCCCATGGCATCGCTGGTGCAACTGCGCGAGCAGTGGCAAGGCAGTTTTTTCATTCTTTACTTGTTGCTGCTGGTCTGGGCGGGAGACATCTTCGCTTACTTCATCGGCAAATCTCTTGGTACGCACCGCATGTCTCCGCGCGTCAGTCCAAAGAAAACCTGGGAGGGTGCGGTCGCGTCTGTGGTTGCCAGTGTTGCGGTCGGCATGCTCATGGCTCACTACGCGGTGCCAATCAGCCGAATCTTGCTGCACGCGCGATTGATCGAGCAGCGTGACGGAGTATTTACCGAGCCAGCGATGTTTTCCATGGTGATTCTTTCGGTGCTCCTCAATATCGCTGCACAACTTGGCGATTTGGTTGAGTCGGTCATCAAGCGTGGTGCGGGCGCGAAAGACTCTGGTGCCCTCCTGCCGGGACACGGCGGCATGTTTGACCGCATCGATGCGCTCCTATTTGCTGCGCCGGTTTTGTGGGCGTACATGGCGTGGCGAGTTCTGATGCAATGAACTCTCGCGACCCAAATTACGTAACAAGCTAAGGACGATTTCATGAGCGCAATGCAAATCTGTTCTTATCTCTGGACGGGATTTCTCGTGGTCTGGCTGGTAGCCTGGTTCAAGACCAAGCGTACTCAGGAGCGAGTTGGGTTTGGTTCCCGGCGGCTTTACGGAGTTCCAGTAGCAATCGGCTGTTACCTCCTATTCAGCGATAACTTTACTGGATGGATCCAGCATCGTGCGATTCCAAAAAATCTTGGGATTGAAACATTGGCGATTTCGCTGACTGCTGCAGGCATCGGGTTAGCCATCTGGGCGCGGTTCTATCTCGGAGAAAACTGGAGCAGCGCAGTCAGCATTAAAGTCGACCACCAACTGATTCGTACCGGCCCATACCCTTGGGTGCGACACCCAATTTACTCTGGAATATTGCTGGGTATGATCGGCACCGCCCTCGCCCGTCGGGAACCACGCGGTTTGTTTGCTGTGGTTCTACTTTGGATTGGATTCTGGACCAAGAGCCGGATGGAAGAAGGCTTTATGCGCAAAACATTCGGCGACCAATATCAAGAATACAGTCGCACAACTGGAGCCTTGATACCGCGAGTGCGTCTCTAGCTATAGAGTTGTTGCCTCACTGATTGATCAGTTTTTGCAGATCCTTCCACTTCACCAGAATGACCTGATTATCTTGCAGGGCCTTCTTGAACTCCGGACTGGTCACGACATTGTAATCGCGCTGCCGCCAAGCTGAACCGTAGTCCGGATGGTCGACCGTAATGGCTTGTAGTTCAGCATCGTCGTGTCCCAGGTGCACGATCATCTCGGTTAAGCCGGGCTTCAGATTACTGACGGCATTCAGGTAAAACTCCCGCCATTGATCGGCGTGAACTGTGGGCCCGGCGATCACGAGCGAGTCGAGAACAATATCTTTCTCCGAAAGCGCTGCCAGAAGCTGCTCTGCGCCGGGAACTCGAACCGCTAAAAACGGAAGATGAAATTCATGCGCTAGCTTGACATAAACTCCGAAGATTTCTGGCGTCGCCATCACCGAACCCATGTGCGTGTCGAGATGCGTGGGGTGGATTCCGACCGTCGTGGCCCGCTCTATCTGCGCGCGGATCTCGCGTTCTGCTTCGTCTGGTTTAGCATGTTGAGCGATCGATGAAGTATCGCTCCACAGCATTCCGTTGGGACCGAACAGCCCCGGAACTTTGTCCGATGGGGCAACCGGACCCCAGCGGTAAGTTTTCCATTCGCTGGTGAGCGTGAGGTGCAGGCCGAGATCGGCATCAGGATGCGACTTTGCATAGTCGGCAACTTCCGTGAGCCAGGGGCAAGGCACCATGATGCTGGCGGATGTCACCGCATTTTTGTCGAGCGCGTCAAAGCTTGCAGAGTCGACTGAGTGTGCCACGGCCAGATCGTCGGCGTGAATGATGAGCAGCTTCGATCCGGCTGTGTAGCCGAGGCGTTCGGCGATGGTTTTGGTTTGACCGAACATTGGCCGGACGAATGCCAGAATAAACAGAAATGAAAACAAAATTTTGTGCGAGTACACGGGCGCTCCTGAGGCAGAGTTTATCGTCGATTACTTCACACGAAAATTAGCCGCATCCAGTGAGAGGTTGTGCCGAATGGTTTCGACAGTCATATCCCAGTCATAAACACGCGTAGTGCCGAGCAGATTTGCTGTCTCCGCCTGTCGAGTGGCGTTGTTCTGCACTTCCTGGGTGTACTGGATCCGGTAGTGGCTGGGAAGAGTCGCTCCGTCCACAGGTTTGAAGTCGCTGAATCTCTCTTCGATGGTGTACCGGTTATCGTGCTGATAAACGCTTTCCGTGATTTCCTGCCCCATAGTTGGTGAAATGTCCATGCTATAAACGGTCATCACGTGGCGGTATGTGTCCGGTTCGAAATAGATTTTCACCTGCAAATCAGTGCTCGCCTTTGAAATGTATTGGATGCCGATCAGTTCTCGCCCATCGATTTTCTTGCGACCGAGCGATTGAAGCTTGGCATGAGTTCGATCGAGATTTTGCAAAGCCCATCCGGTTGAAAGCTCGCCGCCCAGCAAACCCTCTTTGACAATGAAATCCTGGCTGCTGACAAACTGTGCGAACACCGAACGGGTATGAGAGGAAGTGGCGGTGGCGAATCCGGTCCGCTCTCCGTCAAATACGAATTGTTCGCCACGCCAGTCACCCCCTGCGGCGAACCGCATCACGAAATTGGAATGATTTTGCTCGGAGACTCGGCCCCACGTGCCGCTTACGTCGCCACCTCCGCCGACCAGAATATGGAATTTGAGAGATCCTTGAACTACCCTTGATTTCAAGGCGGCGCGTACATCAGCGGGAGCAATCGAGTCGAGGTGGCGTGAGACGATATCTTCAGGTTTTAAGTCCTCAGCGTGAGCGGAAAGCGAAATTACCGCAACGCAGAGAGCCGCCAATAATCTCGTGCAAGCCTGCAGATTGATACGCATGAATAAATCATCCTTTCAGCCGATCGAGGAAAAGTAGCGCGAGTCTATCATGCAATGAAATAGTGTATTCAGCATTCTTCTTCGCGAAACTCATTTGTAAAATGAAGAGGTGACCGCGTGTCAGAGAATATTCCAGTCCGGTGCGCGTGGGCGAGGAATGAACTTGCGATTCAGTATCACGATCGCGAATGGGGAGTGCCCTGCCATGACGACCGTGTGCTATTCGAATTTCTGGTACTCGAAGGCGCGCAGGCCGGGTTGAGCTGGGACACGATTTTGAAGAAGCGGGAGAGCTATCGCGCCGCGTTCGATAATTTCGATCCGAAGAAAATTGCCCGCTACAAACAGAAGAAGATCGATTCGCTCATCCAGAACGAAGGCATCGTGCGCAACCGCTTGAAAATTTTATCGACGGTAAAAAATGCAAATGCGTTTCTGGATGTGCAAAAGGAATTCGGTTCATTCGACGGATATGTGTGGCAGTTTGTCGGGGGCAAACCGCGGATAAATGCCAGAAAGCGTTTGGGCCAGCTACCACCTCGTACCGTGGAATCCGACGCGATGAGCAAAGAATTGAAAAAGCGCGGCTTCACCTTCGTCGGCTCGACAATTTGTTACGCATTCATGCAGGCAATCGGAATGGTCAATGATCACATGGTCACCTGCTTCCGTTATCGCCAGCTTAGTTAAGTCGAGTTCTACGGTGACCCCTGATAATCCCACAGCCAGAGTCCCCGCCTTCCGGCAAAAGGCGAAATATAAACGTGGGGAACTTTCTCCACAAGAAGGATGAACTTTCTTGGAAGTCTCTTTCTAAACTTTCAGAGTAATCAGTAGCGATTGGCAGCAATGAGAGTCTGTTTAAGCAAAACGTTCGCGGCGTCAGATATCGTCAATTCATCGGGCACACGCTCGAAGTTGCTGTGAACTTCTTTTTGCTGGACGGCAATGCTTTTGAAGAGGAGCGCCTTGCCTTGCATATTCACAGTAAGCTCTGTAAGTTCCCAATCGCCAGGCGCAATCTCAGCCCTCTTCACGGTGAACTGGCCGCCCTTCTCCAGATGGCCTAAAAATCCGCCACCAAATTTGACTTCGCTCATCAAGCGACCGCTGATGCTGATAAGCCTCTGCTGCTGGCCGTCTACCCACATCTCTCCCGCCATCTGCTGTAGAACTCGGCCCTCCCGCGAAGGCGGCTGAAAATTCGGATTGGGCTTAAAACTTAGCTTTACAGCGTTGCCCTTCTCGCCCGCGTATTCGAAGACGAACGCATCGGGAATCATCTTCAGAAATGAATCACACTGCGCGGCGTCTTTGCGACGGGCTTCTTCCGCCTTACGCTGCTGATCAGGATTGTGGGCGAATTTCAGAATGCGCTTAGTCTCATCAGCCTGCTGAGCCCCATTCAGAGGCTGTCCGCCTAGCGCCACGAGCCGGTCAAGTGAACCCGATTGCGTCTCTACTACAGTGCGGGTTTCTTCCTTCGAGCCGGACGTCTTGGCCAGACGATATTTCCAGTGAATATTAGTCGAGTTGGAAGGGTGCATTTCGTTATAAATGACGTTTTTGACCGTGGTCAGAGCGGGCTGCTGCAAGATAGGCGGCGTTTGTGCGAAGGCTGCTCCAGCCAAAAGTGCGATGACGACTGGAATCGGCATTGCTGCTTTGTGAGTAGTCACGTCCGCGCTCCTTCTCTGTCCTCTCAAGCCTAGGAGCATAGGCCAGAGTCAACAATCGGGCGGATGGGGTAGCAAGAGCGGGGAAATCACTGACGTCGCGACGGAGAGTACTTATTGTAAGCAGCCGCAACCCTTAGATATAAATCCGAAACTGAAGCGTGATCCGATATCGATAGGAGTAGGCCATCGGCCCTGTTTGTCGGGATTTGTCCCGTAAAATCAATGGGATAAAACGATTACGGGCTTGGTCTTCTTGGACGATCAAAGTGAAGTTCATCTGAGCTGCCCAGCATTGTATCCGAGTGATGGTTACCGTTTAAACCAATACAGCAGAATCCCATAACCCACACCGGCCGGATCACTAGCCCTCGCTGCCTGAAATGCCATAAAACGACCATCGGTGGAGACCACTGGATTCGAAGCTTTACCGCCTTCGTAGTCATTGAAGTAGGTCAGGCGGGTAAAGTCTTTGCCAGTCCCGTCCAGCTTCAGCTTCCAGATATCAATGTTGCCGGAGCCACGTTTGCCGCCGGGAACGTCGCATTGCCGGTCCCCTTCGACCGTGGTGTAAAGGCCGTCAGGAAAAATTCCTTCCGGCTCGTTGTAAGTTCCCGCCGCCTGTGAAAAATTGGTTACATCGCCGGAGGCAAGATCGATCCCCATAACCGACGCTGCGCCATTCGGTTCATAGCAGGTAAATACCATCTTCTGATCGTTGTCGTAGAAATCCTGCGCCTCGAGCACGCAATTGCGATCCTTGCTTTCGTATACGGTTTTCTTATTTACCAGCTTGGGAGCGCCGCCTGAAAGACCCACTTCGGCAACAATGAGGCGCGATGTTCCTGGCGCTAGATCCGGGGCCTGCTCCGGCGTCTGCGAAAAAGCGATTTTCAAAGATTTTTTTGAGATCGCCGCTCCTTCGCTCATTTTTTGATCCAGCTTCACCGGCTTTGATCCTCTCTCTTTGCTCAAGAACCAAAGCTCGTTGTCTCGTGCACGGCTGGTATGGATGTCTTCGAAGTGATCGGGGCCGATCAGAATATAGTCTCCGGTGATCAGGTGCATTACGCGAAGAAACGCTGCGCCGGGCACATTACAGGTGAGACAAGTGATGGTCCGTGTTTTCAGATCGATCAGCATGGCATCACCAAAGCTTTTTGCCATGAATGCCACCCGCTGATTGTCCGGCGAGATATCCGCACGCTCACCAAAATGCGTGAGCATCTCAATATTCGATGGCAAATGTTCCAGCGGATCTCCCGCTTTCCTGGCGCACTTTTCTTCGGAGGACGCTAACAGGCAGAACAACGTGAGAAGAGCCAATAAAATTTTCATGCGGCAACACTTTATCAAAGACAAACAAAATTTATCTCGGAAGAATAAGCCGTGACCCAGTGTTCCGCAGTAGTGCTTGTGTTTGGTTAATTACATTGGTCAGCGAATGTACGCAACTCCACTCGACATTCGATTAATAATGAGCGGCTGGCCGACCATTTCCACGTAAACTGTCCAGGTCCCCGGCGGGACAACGGTGGACAGATCGATGGAGCTCGTACCCACCGGCAGATTGTCTGCTGCGACATAGAGGTTGTTGGAGGCATCCGCGTAATACACGGTGAAGTGATGCACGGTTGAGGTCGAAGCGTAAACCGGGTCGGAGGCGACAAGCGACCAGCTCAAAACACTTCCGCTGATTGAGGAATTGACGCTGTAACAATTGTCAATTCCATCTTCGACAGCCGTGCCTTCTTCGTAGTCATTCCATGTGATGACCTGCACGTACGGGATCTGTGGTTTCGTCCCGCCGAAATATCTCGAAATTTCATTGGCTGTCTTTAGAAGCACCTGGCCGCATTGCTGCGACAACACCCGGTTAGCGCTCCACGATGCTTCGAAATCATCAAAGCCCTTGTAGAGTGCGCCAATAGTCAATTGTGATGGATGGGCTATCCCCGCGCCGTAGAGATTGTCCAGATAAACTGGGCTGGCGCTGGTGTTTCCTCCCCACCAGAACTGCTTTGTCGAATCATACGGAGCCGGCTGCACCCATCCGTATCGGCCAGCATCGTAAGCATTCGTGGTAAAGGATCCGAACTGGAAGACGTATTTAAAAGGAACTGAGTAAGTGTCGGTGTAACTCTTGACTGCCGCCCAGACACTGTCCCAATCGGTTGCCGTCAAGACCGGCCAATCACTCTTACCTCCGAAGTATGCAACTACCGGCTGACCGCCATCGGTCCAATATGCGGGACTGTTTGCGTAATGAGTGTTGATGTAGTCCATTTCCTGTATCAGTGAGTTCTGCAGACAGGTGATGGTTGCGCTCTCCGTCTGCCCCGAAGTCCGGCAAGTTGATTTCAGCGCGCCTTTGTCTTCCATGATGCCGAATTTCAGCGGATAACCGCTCCGCCCGTTTACATCCGCAAAGAGCGTGTTGGTTGTAGTCAGGTTAAAACTCTGGTTTGGATCTAGCGATCCGTAGTAATCCACGAGTGCGATATCGCAGCCTGCGGCCAGCATGTACGAATCTTGAGCAGCGATCGTGGCGGGCGCATTCTCGTTATAGCCGACGGCCTTGTGGCTGCTGAGGCCAAACCAGGGCTGGTATTCGCAGAGCACGCGCCCGTTCCATCCGGAGTACATGAGCTGCTTGATGCTGAGGTTCGATACATGGCCAGCCGGTGAGCCAGGCATGAGAGTTTGCACTGCGAGGTCAATAGGATTGGAACCGAAGCCGTCAAATAGTGCAGCGCAGTAAGCAGGATTCACTCCGGGATCGTTGGACGACGAGCAGAGGCTGGTATTGTTCGCCGTCTGCTGCACTAGTGTTGCGATCGATGTTGCAGCACCGATCCCGCCGCTAAGGTTCGGACCAGATGGAGTCGCGGTGAAAGATGGCTTGGCAAACAGTGTGTTGTACGTAACCGAAGTCGAGAGAGGATAATTCGAACCTGCTCCGGCCGTTTTCGTGGTCACCGTGATCGTCCCCTTCGCCGCCGTAGCTTTCACTGGGGAAGTCAATGAATTCAGCTTGGCCGCTAGAGCAGTTGCCACCGTCGCCGCGGTTGTTTGCGATGCCTTACCAAACTTTGTCGCGGCAATGAACCCGTTGATTGTGATCGTCACCTGACCCGAATCGTATGTGGGGCAAGTGGAATTGTGGCATGGATAAATCGGGCCTTGCAGCGATCCACTGATGATGACCGAACCTACGCCCGGCGTTTGTGCCTGCGCAACAAGAGAGATAGAAAATAGCGCGACCAGAGTCGCGAGCGCACGCAGTCGCACTTGCATACAAAACCTCAACACTGAATTTGGCCTTGAACGGGCTGACCCTACTGGGCGGGTTACAGCAACAGCAAGTCCTGAGTGGATGACGAAAGTGTACTTACTTCTCGGTTTCCAGAGAAGGAGTTTTTCAAAAAAATGGGGGAAACAGACCCAAAACAGGGCGGTTTGTCAGGTGTTCCACTTAGAAAAATGGTATCGGGGGAAATTAATGAAGTGCTCAAGCCGCTATTGGCGATGCTCAGTTCTGTGCGACCAGAGTTTGTTTCTGGTCGACAAGTCTAGACACGCTCACGGTTTTTGTTGACGCTGCTGCTCCGACTCATTGATCGCTTTTCTGAACTGTTCGACAGCCTCCACACGCGGTGCCTTAAGCGCATCCTTCGCCATGTAGCGCCACAACGGCGGCGTATCCAGCGGATACTCGACTCCGCCCATATACACCTCGAATGAATCTTCTGCCGAACCAATCTGATTTGAAATCTGCGGCCCTGGATCAGTTGGTCCTCCGGGCCCACGATCACTAAGATCTGGGGGATGGCCCTGGTGGCCACCTATTCGAGTACCTCCTTCTCCGTTAGGCTGAATTACTAAAGGTCGATCATCCGTTGGAGAGTTGCGAATGGTCGGACCAGCCGCATGCCCTCTGCGAACTGCAATGATTAAGTCAGCGGTTTGCGAACCGGGCACTAGACTGAATCGTCCCCACTTCATGATTGCCTTTTCTACGGCATCCTCGGCAGTTCGATTCGCGGTCGGATCGATCAGCGGCTCGCCTGCGTCAGGTTGAATGACAACATAAACCGTTTGTGCTTTCAGGATCAGATCCGGCAGGGTTGTTTTTTTCTTATTTTTTGCAACAACCGGAAGAGCTAAGAGGAGAACGCCAAGCAATGCGACTGGCAAGCGGGAAGCCATAGCCTACCTCCTACACCGTGCGGACAACACCTAAGTTCTACCACAATTATTTACTACTCTTTATGATCTCGTCCATATGGAGACACGCGAATTTATGCCCGGGGAAGAGTTATACGTGGCCGCTAGCGCGCAATCCTGAGAGAAGACGCGTGGAAATCGAGAATTGGCCACTCGCCTGTTGTACGATGGTGGGCGCCGACATCGTCCCTCAATGTCATTTTCGCCAAGCCTCTCGCTAGTCCCACGTAAGCCCCGTGCCGGATGCCTGGGCTGTCTTTGGCAATGCGCACTGATATTTGCTCTCTTCGGCGTGCTGATGATCGCCATCACAGGAGTTTTCGCGCCGTGGGCGTTTTACATGGGCGGGAATTTTCACATCCTTCCTTACTGGCAGGGTTGGGGAAAAGCACACGCCAAAAGCGGTGACTATCTGGTGTATGTGATGATTCAACCCTCGTCGCGAGGCAGCAGGATGTACCTGGAAACCAATCTCAAGGGTACGGGATACGTATGCACTCCCCGCGGAGAGAATATCCGGCTGAGGCTGGGTGGCGGGATGCGCAAGCATTTGAATCTTTCCACTAACGGCGAGGCCATTCACCTGTACATGAATTATTGGCCGTGGAATGCGAATTTCATCAACGATACTCGGCCCAGCCTTGAATTCCGCGGCCACTGGCAAAATCCCAACATAATGATGGACGACGGCAGCAGTATCGGGCGTTCCTTCGAGCCGGATGGCAGCGTCTATCATGGCCACGGCGGCAATCGTCCGTACATCACAGAGATCATTCCGATCACGTTCTCGCCAGGTCCCTACTCGCAATATAAAGCTGCATGCGAAGCCGCACATCGGTAGCCAGATCCTACATCCGAGGTTTGTTTTTTGTATCGGCAATGAACGGGGTGCCCCATCTTTCGCGTCCTTGCGAAAGGTGGGAACCACGAACGCTGGCACCAGAGGGTTGAGGAATAATGCCCCACTTCTCGCAAAGCCCGCGAGAAATGGGGCACCCTCATGGTTTTGTATGAGGACAAGCGGGCCACCCGCCGACGTGTCTTGGACGATCACTTTATTACGAGATCAGCGTATTCGGGGTGCTTGTCAATATATTCGTGGACGAAGGGACAGATGACATCGACCTTGTAGCCTTTTTCGCGCGCCCAGTTCAGACCGCGCTCGGCCAGGGCGGAAGCCAGTCCCATGCCACGCAACTCTTTGGGCACTTCGGTGTGGATGAGCTCGAGAACATCGCCGCCGAGGCTGTATTCAAGGTAAGCGACCTTGCCATCCCGCTCGATCTCGATGCGCCCGCTGATTACTTCCTGGGGCGTCACCGGCGTCGGGTGAATCAACTCACGCGCCAGACGTAAAATCCGGTTCGGCATCGCTTCGCTATCTATAGCACGACAGCGAATTCTGTGTCTTCTTTCGTTCGCTTCACTGAGCCATCCCGGAACTCGGAGGTTTTTCTGGGATTGAGTGAGCTATGTCGCGTTGTTTGCGACAGAGCCTGCCATGAACGCAGTCGTAGGGAGGCTGCATTCCAGCTTTTGTTTTTGTATCAGCAATGAAGAGGGTGCCCCATCTTTCGCGTTCTTTGCGAAAGGTGGGAACCACGGTCGATTGCACGAGAGTAGTTGAGGAACAATGCCCCACTTTTCGCAAAACCCGCGAGAAATGGCGCACCCTCATGTTTTGTATCGGCAGAAACGGGCGCCACTAAATTTGTCGTCCGATCATCCGGATCTCGCCTAAAATACTGAGTACCACAATGGATCCGCAGACGGCTAACCAAGCAGCAAAACATGCGTTTCTAGCTGAACCGATCCTCAGTGTGGTCGGCGGTGGGCTCGCCGCCGCAATCGTGACCACGGCTTTCAACGTGTGGTGGGACGTTCGGAAGCAGAAGAGCTCTGAAGCGTGGGAATTTCGACGTTATCAGGCTAACTTGATTCACTTCGGCATCGCGGGTCTGATGGATTCGTTTTTCTCGGCAAAGAGTGAGCTTCTCTATCTGACCAGTACGCTCCAAGTGCTTTGGGAATCCCTCACAAATCTCGCTGGTCAGGCCGATCAGATTGTAAGACAACAAGGGGGTCCCAATCTCACCGTTGCAGAACTCGAGCGTCGCAAGCAGGAACTGCTTCAACCATTTCAGAATTTCAACAATCAGCAGGTCGCGCTGCGCTGGTCGCAATACGAACAGAAAGCGAAAGAGAACCACGCGAAGGCGGAAATTCAATTGGCAACACTGAAGCGTCTTATTCCCGATGTTCTCTATAATGACCTGCTGGCGATGTTCCAGGAATTGAGTGCGCCATTCGTGTGGGACCTCCCCAATGCAAAGCAAAAGCTCCGAATGCTTGAAGACGCGGTACCAGAGGTTCTTACTCTTCGCGAAAGGGTCGCCCAAGAGCTAGAGCAGAAGCTTGGTCGTCCCGATTAGCGGATCGGAACTGCTTTTTTTCGGCGGCTATCTCCGCATCCCACCCTCTCCTCGCCGCATCTAAACATTGACAACATCTCACTCAACTCTGATAATAAGCCAGAGCGCAAAGGGTGAGTAGTTGAATCCAAAGCACTTATATAGCAAGCGGCGATGAGCGGTGAGCTGTGAGCGAGCCAAAACGTAGCAGAGACGGCTCAAAGCTCGCTACTCATGGCTAAACCAGCAGTTATTTTAAGGAGAGCAATATGGCCAAAATTATCGGTATTGACCTGGGCACGACCAACTCCTGCGTGGCAGTTATGGAGGGTGGCGAGCCCAAGGTGATCCCTAATGAAGAAGGTGGGCGCACGACCCCGTCGGTGGTCGCGTTTACCAAGAACGGCGAGCGGTTGGTGGGGCAGGTGGCGAAGCGCCAGGCGATTACCAATCCCGAAAACACTATTTATTCGATCAAGCGTTTCATGGGACGACGCTTTGATGAAGTGAACGAAGAAATGAAGATGGTCCCATACAAGGTCGAGCGCGACGGCGACAATGTGTCGATCGTGGCGCAGGGCAAGAAATATACGCCGCCCGAAATCTCCGCCATGATTCTGCAGAAGCTGAAGAAGGCGGCAGAAGATTATTTGGGCGAGAAGGTGACCGAAGCGGTCATCACCGTGCCGGCGTATTTTAACGATGCGCAGCGGCAGGCGACCAAAGACGCGGGCAAGATTGCCGGGCTCGACGTGAAGCGAATCATCAACGAGCCGACGGCCGCCGCGCTGGCTTACGGGCTCGACAAAGGCAAAGACGAGACCATCGCCGTGTACGACTTTGGCGGCGGCACGTTCGACATTTCGATTCTCGAAGTCGGCGAGGGCGTGATTGAAGTCAAAGCCACGAATGGCGACACCCACCTCGGCGGCGACAACATTGATCAGCGGCTGGTCGATTGGTTAATTGATGAATTCAAGAAAGACGAAGGTCTCGACCTCCGTGGTAAGGGCAACGAGATGGCATTGCAGCGTCTGCGTGATGCAGCCGAGCGCGCCAAGATCGAACTGTCGACCACGATGGAGACGGAGATCAATCTGCCATTCATCACCGCGGACGCCAGCGGGCCGAAGCACCTGGTGAAGAAGCTGACGCGTGCCAAGCTCGAAGGCATGGTGGAAGACATTCTGCAACGTTCGGTTGGGCCTTCGAAGCAGTGCATGAAGGATGCGGGCGTTGATGCCAGCAAGATCAACGAAGTCGTGTTGGTCGGCGGACAGACGCGCATGCCGCGCATTCAACAGCTGGTGAAGGAAATGTTCGGCAAGGAAGGCCACAAGGGTGTGAACCCGGATGAAGTGGTGGCAGTCGGCGCCGGAATTCAGGGCGGCGTGTTGGGCGGAGAAGTGAAAGACCTGTTGCTGCTCGATGTGACTCCGCTGACGCTGGCTATTGAAACTCTGGGCGGCGTCGCAACCCCGATGATCCCGCGCAATACCACGATTCCGACCAAAAAGACAGAAACGTTTTCGACCGCGGCTGATAGTCAGACGTCGGTTGAAGTGCATGTGCTGCAGGGCGAACGTCCGATGGCGGCGCAGAACCGCACGCTGGGCAAGTTCCATTTGACCGGACTTCCTCCGGCGCCGCGCGGGGTGCCGCAGATTGAGGTAACGTTCGACATTGACGCGAACGGAATTCTCAATGTGACGGCGAAAGACAATGCTACCGGCAAAGACCAGAAGATCACGATTACGTCGTCTTCGGGATTGTCGAAAGAGGAAGTCGAGCGCATGGCAAAAGACGCCGATGCGCACGCAGCCGAAGACAAGACGCAGCGTGAAACAATCGACGCCAAGAACGAGCTCGACTCGATGGTCTACCAGATCGAGAAGACGCTGAAGGAGCAGGGAGACAAAGTTTCCGGCTCCGATCGTGCGGATGTCGAGAATGCGCTGGCCGACGCGAAGAAGGCGCTAGAGTCGAACGACAAGGCGCAGATGGATCGCGCCCGCGAGACTCTGACTCAGGCTTCACACAAGCTGGCCGAGCAGATGTACAAATCGGCACAGGCGCAAACTCCGCCCCCGGGCGGAGGCGCAGGGCCGAGCGGCAGCGCCAGTGGAACGGAACCAGGCAGCAACGGTGACGCCAGCAAGAAAGACGAGGGCGTGATCGACGCTGAATACGTGGACGTGGACAAGAAATAAACGCGATAAGACCGGGTGCCCCGTCCTTGTCTCGCGGGTTTTGCGAGACAGGGCGGGGATTTTGACTTTGATGTACTTGGATGGACGTCAAAATCCCCACCCTCCCGCCAAGAACGCGGGAAGGGTGGGGCACCCGATAGATTTGAGAACAGAAGGGGAAAACCAATTGCAGTTCAAAATTAAAGATCAGGATTATTTTTTAGCATTCGTAGAACAGGAGAAGCGCTGGTACGTTTTCGCGCCCACGCCAGAGGGAGTGAATCGTATCCCGGTGTACGTAGATGCGGCGAAGTATCAGAAACCAGGGATTCTGGAAACAGAAACAAGTTTGTCATCGTAAGAAGCAAAAGCTTGAACCACAGAGAGCACAGAGAGCACAGAGGTCCACAGAGGAAAACCACAGAGGATCTTGCGGAAATCACAGGCCACCTCGGTGTGTTTTCCTCTGTGAAACCCTGTGTCCTCTGTGGTTAAGTTTTTGACTGAACGCCAACTTCTAACTCATGCCTTCCACAACCAAAAAAGACTATTACGAAATCCTGGGCGTAAAGAAGTCTGCGTCGGCGGACGAAGTTCGCAAGGCCTTTCGCAAACTTGCGCGCAAATATCATCCTGACGTCAACCCTGGGGACAAAGGAGCCGAAGAAAAATTCAAAGCGCTATCGGAAGCGAACGACGTTCTCAGCGACCCGAAAAAGCGCAAGATTTACGACCAGCTGGGATTCTATTCGGACAACATCGATCCAGCTGCGGCAGAGGCCTACGCGCGTGGAGGGCCCACCGGCGCCGGAGGATTTGGCGGATTTCCTGGAGGACAGGGCGGAGGTGGCGGTCAGGGTCAAGGCGTTCCATTCGATTTCAGCGGCTTCGATTTCAATGACATGTTTGAAGGCGCGCGCGGCCAGCGCACCACGTCAACCGGCGGTGGGGGCGGATTTCGCGACATCTTCTCAAGCATGTTTGGCGGAGGACGCGGGGGCGCAGTTGCGCAGGAAGGCCCGGAGCCAGGTAGCGATCTCGAATATCAAGTCAACGTTCCTTTCTGGACAGCAATTCGCGGCGGTGTCATGCGCCTTAACATCACGCGCCAGGATGTCTGCGCGAACTGCCACGGCAATGGCGTGATTGAGCAGCCAGGTGTGTGCCCGCAGTGCAAAGGCAAAGGCACTATCGAACAAAGCGCCAACCGCATGAAGTTCAATGTGACCTGCCCGCGCTGCCACGGCACCGGCAAGAATGTCTCGACGTGCCCGGTGTGCCACGGCGAAGGAGTGGTCATTCGCACCGAGCCTCTCGAAGTTCGCATCAAGGCGGGCACCCGCGATGGCCAGCGCATTCGCATTGCGGGCAAGGGCAATGCAGGAACGCACGGCGGCCAGCCGGGCGATCTTTATGTAATCATCCGCACCGAAAATCATACGGTGTTTCGCCGCGAAGGCGACGACATCTATGTGAACGTGCCGGTCACCGCGACTGAGGCAGCTTTGGGTGCGAAGATCGAAGTGCCGACGATTGACGGTCGCGCGATCCTGAAAGTTCCGCCGGGCACGCAATCAGGGCAAAAGCTCCGTCTGCGCGAGAAAGGCGTGCCCTCAGCGACCAAAGAAGGCGCTCGCGGAGATGAAATTGTCGAAGTGAAAGTGACCGTGCCGATGCCGCGCGATGAGAAGACCAAGGAACTTCTGCGCGAGCTGGCGAAACTGAATCCGGAAGATCCGCGGGCCGAGTTGTTTAAGAACGTATGACTTCTGTTCACTTTTACGGGTCCTCAGCGCGTTAGCGGAACCTTGAGCTTTCGAAAGCCGGGTGCCCCGTCCTTGTCTCACGATTTTTGTGAGACAGGGCGGGGATTTTGACTTTAGGACTGCGGATAGAAGATCAAAATCCCCACCCTCTCGCAAAAACGCGAGAAGGATCGGGCACCCTGTGGAATGAATGCCGTGAAATATCCACAGCGGACCTTGTGATGGATGTCACTGACCCGGATTGTCTGCTTTCTTATACTCCAGCGGTGCTCGGCGCCCGTATCACGCAAAAAATTCTTCGCAGCCTGGATACGCTAGTGCCCAAGTCCGCACGCGCGGATGTTCCCGCTCACCTCCGCACCGGGCGGCGCGGCGAAGAAGATGCCTACTTTTATCTACGAAAGAAAGGCTACGTGATGGTGGCGCGGAATTTCCGTACGGCGCGACATCGGGGCGAGATCGATTTAATTGGATGGGCAAAAGACCGCGGCGAAGACGTGCTCTGCTTCATCGAAGTGAAAACCCGCACCACGCGCGATGTGAAGCCGGCCCAGGCGGCAGTCGATCGCAAGAAGCGTCGAGATCTCAGGATAGTTATTCGCGACTATCTGCACTTGCTTCCGCGCCGACAATTTCCGCAGCCTCCGGCGTGGCGTTTCGATGTGATCACGGTTTATTACGAAAGGGCGCGGGCTCCTACCTTCGAGCTATTTCAGAATGCGGCACTCTCATCGTAAAATGAGTTACCCGGGTGGCAGCGGGTGGAGGATTTAATCTTTGCCCGAACTTAGAAAAGACCCCATTGTCGGCCGTTGGGTAATCATCTCAACCGACCGCGCCAAGCGCCCCACCGATTTCACCCGCGAGTCGGTAAAGATGAAGGGTGGCTTTTGCCCTTTTTGTTACGGAAACGAAGCCAAGACTCCGCCCGAGATTCAGGCATACCGTCCCAACCAGAATGGCGGCCAGCCGCAACGCGACAGTTCAGGTTGGACTGTACGAGTGGTGCCGAATAAATTCCCGGCGCTTGGGATCGAGGGCAATCTCGATCGCCAGGCAGAGGGCTTGTTCGACAAAATGAACGGTGTGGGCGCCCACGAAGTGATTGTTGAAAATAACGAGCACAACGCGACGCTCGCCTCAATGTCGCCGAAAAATATTGAAGATGTGCTGTGGACTTTCCGCGACCGGATTCTGGATCTAAAGAAAGACCGGCGGCTGAAATACATCCTCATTTTCAAGAATTACGGCGAGGCGGCGGGCGCCACCCTGGAGCACACCCACTCGCAACTGATCGCCTTGCCGGTTGTCCCGATTTATGTCGCGGAAGAGATTGAAGGCGCCAAACAGTATTACATCTATAAAGAACGTTGCGTTTTTTGCGATATTGTCCGCCAGGAAACTGAGACCGGCATCAGGGTAGTCGCGGAAAATGATGATTTCCTGACCATCGCGCCTTACGCGCCGCGATTCCCGTTTGAGACCTGGATTCTGCCTAAACAGCATGAATCGGCATTTGAGAATTCGTCGTCGCGCATGTTTCAGAATCTGGCGAAGTCGATTCGCACGCTGCTGAATAAAGCCAACCGCGTGCTGGATGATCCACCGTACAACCTGGTAATCCACAGTTCGCCGACGCAGGATTCGAACAACGACCACTACCACTGGCACATTGAGTTCGTCCCGAAGCTCACCAAAGTGGGCGGGTTCGAGTGGGGCACGGGGTTCTACATCAATCCCACTCCGCCAGAAGAAGCGGCAAAGTTTCTGAGGGAGGCCAGCGTGGAGGAGTCGGCAACGGTGGCGGCACGGTAGATCTTTCTTCTTGGCTGCGAAAAAATCTAGCGCAGTTCTCGCAGTTGCTGCACGGCGTGAATGATCTTACCAGCGACATAATCAATCTCCGGTTCATTATTGAACCTTCCAATCCCGAAGCGAATCGAGCTTTGCGCCAGCTCATCTGAAATGCCCAGAGCTTTCAGAACATATGAAGGCTCGATGTGAGCGGAGGTGCAAGCTGCTCCGCTTGAAACTGCGACATCATCGATCGCGGTCATTAATTCCTCGCCATCAACATCCGCGAAGCTAATATTCGAATTCCCTGGCAGGCGATGTTCCATCGAGCCATTGACGAAAATTTCACCGAGTCCGACCTTGAGCTTTTCGTGAAGGCGGTTTCGCAAACCAGCAATGCGGCATGATTCCTGCGGCATCTCTTCATGGCAAATTTCGCACGCCTTGCCCAGCCCGATAATTCCTGGAACATTCAGCGTTCCCGATCGCATACCACGCTCGTGTCCGCCACCATCGATGGTGGGAGCGATCTCGATTCCCTCGCGAACGTAAAGCGCGCCCACGCCTTTAGGTCCATACGCCTTGTGAGCGGATATTGAAAGAAGGTCGATATTTTGTTGAACGACGTCAATCGGGATTTTCCCAATGGCTTGGGCCGCATCGCTGTGGAAGATTACCCCGTGATCACGGCAAAGTTTTCCTATTTCTGGGATCGGCTGCAGCACTCCGGTTTCGTTGTTCGCGGCCATGATGGTGACCAGGATGGTCGCGTCATTCACGGCCCCACGAAGTTCATCCAAGTCAACGAGTCCATCTTTCTGCACCCGCAGATAGGTCACGCGGTAGCCGTATTTCTCCAGCCGTTTGCACGAGTCGAGCACCGCCTTATGCTCGGTCACCAGGGTGATGATGTGGTTCCCTTTGCCGCGACGCGCCTCGGCGATACCCTTGATCGCCAGGTTGTCACTTTCTGTTGCGCCTGACGTAAAAACGATTTCATCCTTACGGGCGCTAATGAGGGACGCGACTTGCGCTCGCGCAGTTTCCACCGCTTCATCAGCAGCCCATCCAAAGGAGTGGCTGCGGCTGGCGGCGTTCCCGAATTTGCTCGTCAGGTAGGGAAGCATGGCTTCGAGTACACGTGGATCAACTGGAGTGGTCGCGTGATTGTCCAGGTAGATTGGAAATTTCAGATCCGCCGCAGACGGGAGAGCGGATTTTTCCGCCAAATTTGGGGTACTTACACTCATATGCTTGCCTGAGCAAAATTTTACACACATTCAGCCGCTCATTCTGTGCTTGACAAGTGCCCGTGTGGGCGATAAAAATACGGCCAATTCCGGCGCGAGTGTGCTCAGGGGGTTCTGGCCCTGAGAAAGCGATAGTCCGGAATCTATGACCACATCCCGCCTGCCCAACCTCCCGCGATGACCAACGACCTGGCCAAGTGCAAACACCCTCGTGTAAGAGTAGTCGCCCGCGAAGAAGACGCTGAGTTTGTGGAATGCCTGGAGTGCGGCGAAGTCTTCGAATCCAGCGAATTCAAAGACATGCAGATCGAGGAAAGCAAGCTCGAAGAGGCGGAGTAGGTGACGCTACTTCAGCGCTAACCCTGCTTCCGCAGAAAAATCCATCTCAGCAAAATCCTTAGCCGCAAATTTTGGATACGCTGCCGCAGCAATCATTGCCGCGTTATCGGTTGAGAGCGGGCGGGAAGGGAAGTACACGGGAAGTCCTTCGTGGGTTGCTTCCCGTTCGAAGGTCTGACGCAGTTCATTGTTGGCGGCGACTCCCCCGGTTACAAACAATGTTGCGACGTCATATTCGCGGGCGGCGGCTAGAGTTTTAGCTACTAAATCTCCGACTATTGCTTTTTGGAACGAGGCGACAAGATCGAGTGTCTGTTTGTCTGCATTGGCGAGGTAATCATCGAGCTTCGGTTTAACAATTTGACCTAGTGCTCGGCGACGGGATTCTATAGTCGCAGCCAGATCATTGGTCTCAACGTAACGCAGCACTGCAGTTTTGATTCCGCTGTAGGAGAAATCGAAGCGGGGATGATTCTCGGTAGACGCCGCCGAGCCAGAACTCTTGGCGACACACGGACTCTTTTGATGAAGAATTCCATCCTTGCTGCTTTTCGAATTCTTCGAGAAATTTTTCCGGTCAGGATGTTTGAGCTGCGGCGTAGCAAATTTCACTGCCTTTGGATCTCCGTGCGCAGAAAGGCGGTCGATCACCGGGCCACCGGGATATCCCAAGCCCAGCAGTTTTGCGACTTTGTCGAAAGCCTCACCAGCTGCATCATCGCGGGTGTGACCGATGTTTTCATACGACCAGGTTTCGCCACGCTGCTCGGCCAGGTACAGATGAGTGTGTCCGCCCGAAACGACTAACGCCAGCACTGGAAAGCGGAGCTCGCGATTGCCTTTTTGCCGTTCTTCGAGCAGCACGGCATGAATGTGACCTTCGAGATGGTTGACTGCGATCAGTGGTTTCTCGAGCGCAAAAGCTAAGGCCTTTGCGTAACTGATTCCGACCAGCAAAGCGCCAGCCAGGCCTGGGCCCTGAGTTACCGCAATCGCACTGATCGATTCGTAATTTTTCCCGGCCTGCTCAAGCGCTTGCCGAACGACGGGGACGATGGCGCGCAGATGCTCGCGCGAGGCCAGCTCGGGAACGACGCCGCCGTAGGGCTGGTGAGTAGCGATCTGCGAAGCGACAACGTTCGAGATCAGTTCTTCGCCGGACCGCACCACTGCCGCGGCAGTTTCATCGCATGAGCTTTCAATTCCGAGAATGTAGGCGGAGTCCATGAGCTGCTTTCATCATAGTAAAGGTTCGGATATGTAGAAATGGGCGTCCATGCTCGCTTAACTTCGCCGAGCAATGCTCGGCAGGACAGCCGGGGGCGGCTGTCCCACACCGACAGAGCCGGTTCTTTGACGGATTATTCTTAGAACCTCCCACTATTTCCTTTCCCGGTGCCCGTCGCTTGATCCAGAGTTCATTGTGTACTATTCTGCGATTACACCGGAAAGGAGGTGGTCTGATGACAAGTTCTGACTGTAGTGGTAGATGTGCAACAAGACCAGGTGAGGTGGCTGAGACTTAGAACGGTTGCTCTGAGTGCTTCGCAACTCGACCGGTGAGTTTGGAGTTTCCACTCGGCGTTAGGTCACGCCGGGCCCGGAGTTAGCTAGAGAGGCCACTGTCCC
>Ga0157372_10001638_pt1 | contig 24320 bp, 23 predicted proteins | sample C55metaG_FD_115307 | JGI IMG/M metagenome (GOLD analysis project Ga0157372, IMG submission 115307) | Corn rhizosphere microbial communities from Kellogg Biological Station, Michigan, USA - C5-5 metaG | ecosystem: Host-associated > Plants > Roots > Rhizosphere > Soil | place: USA: Michigan...
CACCACATGGCGATGGCCGTGAAGCCGATCCTCGCCATGGTGCCGCCCGACCCGTCGTCGCTGGCGCCGTCGGATTTGCGCGGCCTGCTCAAGCTCGGCGGCCATCTGCGCGCGTTGGGAGCGGAGCGATTTCACGCGCTCTACAAGCTGATGACGATGAGCAGCGCCGATTATCTGGACGAGTGGTACGAGTTCGACGCACTCAAAGCGACAAAGTCCGCCAGCGGCATCATCGGCACCTTTCTCGGCCCCCGGTCGCCGGGTTCGGCGTACGTGCTGCTGCATCACTACATGGGTGAGATCGACGGTGCGTTTCGCGCGTGGGGATTTCAGAAAGGCGGAACCGGCGCGATCAGCGAGGCCATCGCGTCGTCGGCGCGCGCACTCGGCGCCGAGATCCGCACGAACGCGCCGGTCGACCGGGTTCTCGTCCAGGATGGGCGCGTGCGCGGCGTCGTGCTCGAGAACGGCGACGAGATCACCGCGCCGATCGTGGTCTCCGGGCTCGACCCCCGCCGCACGTTCCTGCAGCTGGTCGATCGCAAGGAGTTGCCGGGCGATCTCGTGGAGGAAGTCGAGCGGTACAAGTTCCGCGGCTCCTCGGGCAAGGTGAATCTCGCGTTGAGTGGCTTGCCGGAGTTCACCTGTCTGCCCGGCGTCGGTCCGCACCATCGCGGTGCGTTCTCGATCAGTCCGAGCGTCGAATATCTCGAGCGCGCGTACGACGACGCCAAATACGGGAACTTCTCGCGCAATCCGTATATGGACATCGTGTTTCCGTCGATGATCGATCCCGGCATGGCGCCGCCGGGCAAGCACGTCATGAGCATTTTCGTCCAGTACGCGCCGTACAACGTGACGGGCGGTTGGGACGCCGTGAAGCGTGAGGCGTTCGGCGACGCGGTTGTGAAGACCGTCGCACGGTACGCGCCGAACATCGAATCGCTCATTCTGCACCGACAGGTGCTGACGCCGGCCGACATCGAACGGATCACGGGCCTCTCCGAAGGGAACATCTTCCAAGGCGAGCTCGCGCTGCACCAGCTCTTTTTTCTCCGGCCGGCGGCGCAATCGGCCAAGTATCGAACGCCAATCAAGGGCTACTGGCAGTGCGGGGCCGGAACGCATCCCGGCGGCGGTATCATGGGCGCGTCGGGCCGACTCGCCGCGATGGAGATCGTCTCGTGACCGCCGTTTCCACCTTCGACGCGATCGTCATCGGCGCGGGCTCGAATGGGCTCGTTGCCGCAGCGGCGCTCGGCAGGGCCGGGCGACGCGTGCTCGTTGTCGAGCGGGCGGAGGAGATCGGAGGACAGCGACGAACGTCGGAGTTCGCGCCCGGCTTTCGCGCAGCGCTGTCCGCCGACACGGGCTGGCTTCCGCCGACGGTCGCCCGCGGGCTCGCGCTTCCGCCGATTGATGTGGTGACACCCGGCGTCGGCGCGTCTGTCGCCGGCGATGGCGGCGTGCTTGCCCTTTCCGCCGACCGCGGGTGGGCCGCGGACTCGATTCGCCCATACTCGACACGAGACGCGGAACGGTGGGCCAATTTCACCGAGCGACTCGCGAAGCTCGCTGGTTTTCTCGAGGCGCTCTACCAGCTCCCGCCGCCCGACGTTGACGCGGCGCTGTCATTGGGTGAGCTCGCGCCGCTCCTGTCGCTCGGTCGCCAATTTCGCGCGCTCGGCCGCGCGGACATGCTCGAGCTGTTGCGCGTGCTGCCGATGTCGCTTCAGGATTTGCTCGACGACTGGTTCGAGAGCCCGCTGGTCAAGGCGGCCGTGGCCGCCGGCGGGGTTCGCGACATCCGCCAAGGCCCGCGATCCGGCGGCACGTCGTTCGTGCTCCTGCACCACCTCATCGGCGCGCGAGCGGGCTCGGTTGGCGCGCGGCCGTGGTGGCGTGACGGGCCGGATGCGTTCATCAGCGCGGTCGCCGACGTCGCACGCGGCAACGACGTTGCCGTCCGCACCGGTGCCGGCGCCGCCACGATCGTCGTGCGCGACGACGTCGTCACGGGCGTCGTCCTCGACACCGGCGAGGAGATCTCGGCACCGATCGTCGTTTCGACGGCCGATCCGGTGCTCACGTTGCTCGGCTTGGTCGATCCGGTCTGGCTCGATCCCGAATTTCTCCACGCGGTGCGGAACATCAAGCTCCGCGGCTGCACTGCGTTCGTGCGTTTCGCCCTCGACCGCCTGCCCGACGTGTCGGGCTTCGACGATTCAACGTCGGCGCTCACCAGCACGATGAGCTTGACGCCGTCGCTCGATGCGCTCGAGCGCGCGTACGACGCGGCGAAGTACGGCGGCGTTTGCGGCGAGCCGCACATCGAGATCACGGCGCCGACGACGCGCTGGCCGTCGCTCGCTCCCGCCGGACAGCACGTGCTCCTCGCCCGAGTGCACTACGCGCCGTATCAGTTGCGTGATGGTGCGGTGTGGGATGATCCGCGTTCGTGCGAGCTCGGCAAGACCGTGATGGGGGCAATCGGCCGCGTCATGCCGGGCTTCGCCGACGCGGTGCTGCATCGAGAGGTCCTCACGCCGCCCGATATCGAGACGCGCTTCGGCGTCACGCACGGCGCGATGACGCACGGCGAGATGACGCTCGATCAAATTTTGTTCATGCGCCCGGTACCCGGTTGGGGACGCTACTCCATGCCCATCGACGGCCTCTATCTGGCCGGATCCGGGGCGCATCCCGGCCCGGGCGTCCTCGGCGGGGCGGGATGGTTGGCGGCGAAACGGATCCTGAGGGGCAAATGACCACGTATCACCGTACGGTCGAAGCGTACAAGCAGGGCGCGCATACGATGCCGCGCGAGTATTACACGTCGCCCGACGTCCTCGTCGAGGAGCGCGAGCGTATTTTCGCGCGCCACTGGAACTGCGTCGGCCGAGCGAGCCGAATCGCGCGGCCGGGTGATTACATCGTGCGCACTGTCGCCGGAGAATCGCTGATCGTCCTTCGCGATCGCGACGGCGAGCTGCGCGCGTTCTTCAACGTCTGCCGGCACCGTGGTACCCAGATCTGCCGCGAAGCGTCGGGTCAGTTCTCCGAGACGATCCAGTGCCCGTACCATGCGTGGACCTATACGACCGATGGACGGCTCATCGGCGCGCCGCATATGCACGAGGTCGAGGGATTCGACAAGCGCGATTTTCCGCTGCACGCGGCGGCCGTGGCTGAATACGGGGGCTTTCTGTTCGTGAACGTCAGCGACGAACCGCAGCCCTTCGACCAATATTTTGCGCCGATGATGCCTCGGCTCTCGCGCTTTGGTCTCTCCGATCTCGAGGTCGGTCACAGCGTACGCTACGAGGTGCAGGCGAACTGGAAGCTCGTCTTCCAGAATTACTCGGAGTGCCTGCACTGTCCGATGATTCACCCTGAGTTGTCGGTCGTCCTGCCGTACCAGAGCGGGGCCAACGATCTGATCGATGGACCGTTCCTCGGCGGATACATGGAAATCAGCGCGCCGCACGAGAGCGCGACACTCAGCGGCCGAGCCTGCGGACGACCGGTGGCTCCCGCGCTGCCCGAGGCCGATCGGCATCGCGCGTTCTACTACACGCTCATGCCCAACCTGATGCTGAGCATCCATCCGGACTACGTGAACTACTATCTGCTCACGCCCGACGGTGTCGACCGGACGATCGTCGAATCGGAGTGGATGTTTTCACCGGAGAACAGGCACGACCCGGACTTCAATCCGGCCGACGCGGTCGCATTTTGGGACGTGACCAACCGGCAGGATTGGGACATCGTCGCCTGGAGTCAAAGGGGAATCGGCTCGCGCCGATACGCGCCCGGTCCATATTCGCCACGCGAGAGCATTCCCGCGGCGTGGGATCGTGAGTACCTGCGGTTGATGACGTAGGGACCGCCGGGTCGCCGGTCCACCGGCTGAAACCCGGTCGAACGGAGTGCGTACGACCTCGGGGGCAGGTCGCGCTCACTCTCGCCGGGACCGACATGCAATCGCTGCTTCGCGACGTCCGCTACGGCCTTCGATCGCTGTTGAAAGCTCCGGGTCTCACCGCCGTCGCCGTCCTCGCGCTGACGCTCGGCATCGGGCTCACGACGACGATGTTCAGCATCGTGTACGGCGCAATGCTCAGAGGGCTGCCGTACGCCGAGGGCGACCGCATCGTCACCCTTCGCCGGGAAAACCCGGCGCGCGGAATCAACCAGTCGGGAATCTCGCTGCTCGATTTCGGCGACTACAAGGCGCAACAGCGGTCGTTCTCCGAGCTTGCGGCCGTGACGTCGGGGACGATCTTCGTGAGCGGCGACGAGAAAGCCGAGCGTTTCGACGGCGCCTGGATAACGTCCAACACGTTGTCGATGACCGGCGTGAAGCCGATTCTTGGACGGCACTTTCGCGCCGGCGAGGATACGCCGCAGGGCGAGAAGGTGGCGATTCTGGCGTACCGCATGTGGCACGACCGCTACGCGTCGGACGCGAACGTCATCGGACGCATCATCCGCGTGAACGGCGTGCCGACGACCGTGGTCGGCGTGATGCCCGAGCGGTTCGAGTTCCCGGAGAACGACCAGATCTGGCTCCCGATGCAAACGGATCCGAACGCGACCGATCGCGAACACAGCCCGCAGTACGAGGTCTTCGCAAAGCTGAAGCCGGGGGTGTCCCTCGATCAGGCAAACGTCGAGGTGGCGACGATCGCCAAGCGGCTTGCGGCCGCCTATCCGCAGGCCGACGAGGGATTCACGACCACCGCGCGAAACTTCATCGACAGCTACATCGGCAAAGAGCCGCGCCAACTGCTCTGGACGATGCTCGCGGCGGTCTTCTTCGTGCTGCTCATCGCGTGCGCCAACGTGGCGAATCTTTTGCTCGACCGCGCGGCGCATCGCACGAAAGAAGTCGGCGTGCGCACCGCGCTCGGCGCTTCGCGCGGCGCCGTCGTCCGCCAGTTCCTGGCCGAGTCGCTGGTGCTGTCGCTGGCGGCCACCGGTTTCGGCGTCGCCGTCGCGTATTTCGGCGTGGACGGATTCAACCGAGCCCTCGCCGCGACGACGCAGGTGCCATCCTTCATCGACATCCGTCTGCATCCGCAGGTCCTGCTGTTCACGATCGGCGTCGCGGCGCTCACGACGCTCGCCGCCGGCGCCATCCCGGCCTATCAATCGTCGCGCGCGGACATCAACGAGATCCTCAAGGACGATTCCCGCGGCGCATCGAGCTTCCGCATCGGCCGCATCAGCAAAGGGCTCGTGATTTTCGAGATCGCGCTGTCGTGCGGGCTGCTCGTCGCCGCGGGCCTCATGATCAAGAGCGTCGCGCAGTTGCGGAATCTCGATCCCGGGTTCACGACGAAGGACGTGCTGACCGCTCGCGTCGGCTTCCCCGCCGCCTACACCGACACGATCGCGCAGTGGCGCTTCTTCGACGACGTGCAGCAAAGAGTCGCGGCGTTGCCGGGCGTCGTCTCCGCCTCGGTGAGCTCGGGACTTCCGGCCACGAGACAGGGCTTTGGAGGCGCGACGTTCGGCCTCGAGGGACAGAGCTACCTCAAAGACAAGGATTATCCGAACGCGCGTTGGTTGTCGGTGACACCCGACTTCTTCAACACGGTGAAGGCGCCGGTCCTCGACGGCCGCGCGTTCACGATCAGCGACCGCCCCGGCGAGCTTCCTGTTGCGATCGTCAATCGCGAGTTCGTCTCGAAGTTCTTCAAGAACCAGAGCCCGATCGGCAAACGCATTCGCATCGGAAACTCGACCAGCAAGCAGCCGTGGCTCACCGTCGTGGGTGTCGTCGGCAACATGTTCACCGGCGACAACGAGCGCCCGATCGTGCCGGCGATCTACCAACCGTTCGCTCAGTCGCGCCAGAATTTCGCCTGGATCTCGCTGCGCACGTCGGGCCCACCGACGTCGCTCGCCCCGTCGCTCCGCCAAACCGTTGCGTCGGTCAACCCGGACATTCCGCTCTATTGGGTGGACACGTACGAGCACCAGATCGCGCAGCAAGTATGGTTCGTCCGCGTGTTCGGGACGATGTTCATGATCTTCGGGTTCGTCGCGCTCTTCCTGGCGTCGGTCGGCCTGTACGCGGTGATGTCGTTCTCGGTGAGCCGCCGAATCCGCGAAGTCGGTATCCGCATGGCCCTCGGCGCGCGCGCGCGCGACGTCGTGCGCATGATCTTCCGCCAAGGCCTCGTCCAGCTCGTCGTCGGCATGTCGCTCGGCCTGCTGTTCGCGACCGGGATGGGCCAGCTGCTCAAGGCCATTCTCTTCCAGGTTCAGCCGCGCGACCCGTCGATCTTCGTGGGTGTCGCGGTCGTGCTGACCCTGGTCGGCTTGATCGCGTGTCTGGTCCCCGCGCTACGCGCGACGCGGGTGGACCCGCTCGTCGCGTTGCGAAGCGAGTAGCACGATGGCGTTGACCGCGCGTGCGACGGTATCTAGCTTGCTTCGCATGGCAAACGGCGCACTGAACCGCAATCGCTCCAATAATCGGAACTCCAACCGGAACTCTGGTTAGGGCGCACTCGGCTGTTCAGTGATCGAGAGGCCCGCCAGAAGTCGACATGGCGGGCCTTTTCGTTGAGGTGGCAGTCTGTGGAAAGATGTGACGTTGGAAGCCTCGGCGAGTCTGGACGATCGACAGGGTGGTGTTCGCCGCAAGACGTCAGTTGTCGTCGATGGGGCGTAGGTCAATTGGCAGACCGTCTGACTGTTAATCAGAAAGTTGGTGGTTCGAGTCCACCCGCCCCAGTCAATAGAACATTTTTTGGATGGCACGGTTTGAGACTGCCCGCTGACCCAATCGGCGGGCAGTTTGTTGTTTCTTCATGACGATGATGTTCAGAGTAAAGCATACTGTGAAGTTTTTTGAATGGCCCGCCGACGTCGTGACCACTAAATTGCCGCGGAACCATCAAGCTGACCCGTGGAGGACATGGCGTGCCCGAATTGAGAACGAGGAGGCTGTTCCTGGTCGGGTTCGTCGGCTTTCTCTTCGCACAGTTCGCCATCGCCTTTTGGTGGTCCGAACCGTATCCCGCAGTGATCGAGCCGGGCTTCCTCGGGAGTCCGCCGACCACCGGCAGAGCGACCATTCGAGGCTATCGCGTGGTCGCCAGCGGGCCCGCCGACTCCGCGTTGGTGCTGGGGGCCGACACCTTTTTCGACCGCGTGCCGAGTTCGTATCTGATGTTCGACCTGCCGTTCCTGCTCGACTCCACGCCTCCGCCGTTTTCGGGCGTGCTTCAGGTTCGCGGCAAGTTGCTCCATCGCGCCAAGCTGCGATCGGATGCCGGCGTGCTCGAGTTCGATGCGTACGCCGAAGAGCGCTTGTCGGAGCTGACCGGGCGCGCCGACTGGGACAGCCTGCGCATTGAAGAAACGTTGCGCGACGTCGACGCCGAACGGTTGAATTACGTCGAGCCCCCGCGAGTGCATCGAAGCCGAGAGTTTCATCTCCGGTGACGGCCGGGCTCTCGACCACGGGCGCTGCCGCCTCGCCCACGGCCGGCACCGCATCCGCCGGCGGACCTCTCGGCCGCGCGCAGTCCTGGCTCGACCACGAGTATTTCGTCAGCGACGAACAGCTCGGATTCCTCCGCGTGCTGTATTGCGCGTTCGTCTTGTTCGTGATCGGCCTTCCCACGTTCACGTGGATTGCGAAGACGCCGCAGCTGCTATTCGACCCGCCGCTCCTGAGCCCGGCCGACCTGCTCTCGGGGTGGCCGTCGTACGGGTTCTTGTGGACGCTGAGTTTCGCGCTCGTCGTTTGCTTCTTGCTGTTGCTGCTCGGGTTTTTCGTGCCGACCGTGTCGGTGTTGACCTCGGTACTGCTGATCGTCGGCTCGAATCTTCAGTTCTCGTTCGGCAAGATCGACCACCACATACTGCTCGCCCTCGGGCCGCTGGTGATGGCAGGATCGGGATGGGGAAATCGGTTCACGCTCGCGCGCGGCCGGGCGGCGCCAAATCGGTCGGGGGTCTGCCTCGGCCTATTCGCGATCGTCGTCGGCTTCGCGATGTTCACGGCGGGATTTCAGAAACTGGTCACCGGCTGGCTCGATCCCCGCACGCAGGCGAGCTACGGCCACTTGATTCAGAATTTCTACGGCACCTCGAGTGGCGTGCTGCTGGCTCCGTTCGCGATGCACGTACGATCGAAGTTCGTGTGGGAAGGGCTTGACTGGGCGACTGTCGGCTTCGAACTGTTGTTCCTCGCTGCGGTGATTCGACGGACGTGGTTTCGCGCCTGGATCGTGCTCGCGGTGTTCTTTCACACCGGCACGCTCCTCGTGCTCGACATCGGCTTCGCGGTCAATTTTTCGGCGTATCTGTTGTTCGCCGACTGGCCGGTTCCGCGATTCAGATTGTCACGACGGAGCGCGTGGCTTGTCGCCGGCTGTGCGTGCGTCGTCGCGCTCTCGTTTTGGTGGCAGACCACCGCTCCGAACCAGCAGGTCCAGATGGGATCGTCGTTGGCGGGGTACGTCGTGAACCGGGCCGTTGGGCCGGCGAACGTGAACGGCACGACCGACGAGATCTTGCCCGACATCCTCGCTCTGCTCGCCGTGGCGGGGTTCCTGATTCGTCGCTCGCGGAATCCGGGACCCGGCGTTATGGTCTCTGCATGAGACCGGAAAACCACCTGCGTGCGGTACACGACGGACTCAAAGGGCAACCAGGTGCGCGCGCAACAACAGACCGAAACGACCGAACGCGAGGTGCCGATTACCGGCACTCTGCACCTCGAGACGGTCGCCCATCCCGACTGACGCCCGTGGGAGGGCGCACTGAATACCCGCCGCTCATGAGACTCCGTTTCTTCTTCCTCGCCGCGACGGCGCTCGGCGCCTGCACTCACCATGTCGTCAGCGCGCCCGCGGCATCGGTGCGCTTCGGCGTGTATCGATTCGCGGAGCATCCCGACGGCATGAAGGACCCGATTCAGGGCCGCGTTCTCGTGAAGGAGGACACCGTGGTGGTCGAAGTGGAGTCGCGGTCGTGCCGCTACTTTCCGCAGAGCACGCGGCTGGACGTGTTCGTGTACGACTGCGGCGACGTCGGGCTGTCGTTCAACCGGCTCCAGCCGGTCGCGGGCGCCCAGTTTTCGACTCACAAGACGGTCCTCGACCGCTCGGTGAGCTGCATTCGCTACACGACCGACAGAAGCGGGAATCAAGTGTGCACACAGCAACACACCGAAAACGTCGAACGCCAGGTGCCGGTCTCCGGCAAGCTGCATCTGGCATATGTCGCGAATCCGTGAGTTTCGCCGCTAGCCGCGAAACATGAAGTAGACCGCGCCCACCATGCACAGCCCCGCCCAGAGGAAATCGAGCTTGAGCGGCTGGCGCATGTAGAGCACGGCGAACGGCACGAACACGCCGAGCGTGATCACTTCCTGCATGATCTTGAGCTGGCCGAGTGTCATCGCGCCGAAACCGATGCGGTTCGCCGGCACCTGAAGAGTGTACTCGAAAAAGGCGATTCCCCAGCTGGCGACGATTGCCACGAGCAGAGGACGGCTGCCCAGGTTCTTGAGGTGGGCGTACCAGGCAAACGTCATGAACACGTTGGAACCGACGAGCAAGAGCGCGCTGCGGGCGATCGTGGGATTCATCGAAGGGTGTGCTGGTCGCGGTAGAAGTCGCGCCTGAAAGATCGAGCGTCGCGCGGATGCACGCCATTCCGGCTACACTTCAATGTCCCCACCCCCACACCCCCCACCCCGACGAGAGCTCGATCATGGTCTTCCGCGTTGTCCTTCTCGCGCTGGCCGCCGGAGCGGTCGTTGCACCGCCTCCGATGCACGCTCAAGGCGGATCGCTCGGCGCCCCTTCAGCGACGCGAGCGTTTCCGGCCGACTCGGTCGTGCGGTCGATCATCAAGCAGCGCGTGGACGACAAGCGCAGCGCCGGAATCGTCGTCGGCATGCTCGACGACGACGGCCGCACACGCGTCGTCGCCTATGGTGATCCGGGCCCCGGGCAGCCGCCGCTCGACGCAAATTCCGTCTTCGAGATCGGCTCCATCTCGAAGGTCTTCACGGCGACGGTGCTCGCCGAGCTGGTGAAGGAAGGACGGGTCCACCTCGAGGATCCGATCGATAAGTTCCTGCCCGCGTCGGTCCACGTGCCGGAGCGCAACGGGCTGAAGATTACGCTCGGCACACTTTCCGAGCAGAACTCCGGCCTGCCGCGGATGCCCAACAACTTCAGGCCCAAGGACCCGAAGAATCCATACGTCGACTACGGCGTGCCCCAACTCTACGACTTCGTCTCGCACTACACGTTGACGCGGGACCCCGGCGCGCAATTCGAGTACTCGAACCTCGGGGTCGGCCTCCTCGGCCATGTGCTGACGCTCATCACGAGTCAGTCGTACGAGGAGATGGAGCGGGAGCGCGTCTGGAAGCCGTTGGACATGCGAAACACCGGCGTCGTGCTCACGCCGTGGATGAAAGCACATCTCGCGCTCGGCCACGACGAGCAGGGAGCCGTGACGTCGAACTGGGACCTCGACGCGTTGGCTGGGGCCGGCGCGATCCGGTCGACGACGAACGATATGCTCAAGTTCGCCGCGGCGAACGTGCACCCGGAGCGCGGGCCCCTGGGGCCGACGATGGCGTTCGCGCAGCAGGAGCGCGCTCCAGCGGGCGGTCCGCAACAGAAAATCGGGCTCAACTGGTTGAGCATTCACACGGCATTCGGCGACACGATCGTCTGGCACAACGGCGGAACGGGCGGTTATCGCACGTTCATAGGCCTCGCGCCCTCACGCCACATGGCGGTCGTGGTGATGTCGAACAGCGGAGGAGAGGGCGCGGACGACATCGGCATGCATCTGCTCGACCGGGGGATCCCACTGCAGCCCAAGCCGATTCCACCGAAAAAGCGCACCGCGATCGCCGTGGGCCGCGATGTCCTTCAACGATACGTTGGCACGTATCAGCTCGGACCGCAGTTGGTGCTGGAGGTCACCTTGGCGGACTCGGTGTTACAGGTCCGTCCGACGGGGCAGAACGTCGCCGACCTGTTCGCCGAGTCGGAGACTGACTTCTTTTTCAAGGTGGTCGACGCACAGATCACCTTCACGCGCGATGCACAAGGAACCGTCACCGGGCTCGTCCTCCACCAGAACGGCGCCGATCTTGCCGCCAAGCGCATCCGATAGTTCGCAGTTCGGAATCTTACCACTTTAGGCGGAGGCTTCAGATGCGGCGGTTACTCTTGCTGGCGACGCTCCCACTCGCCCTCATGGCATGCGGCAGCGACAACGACAACACGCCGACGATCGTGTCTTTGGCGGGGACATGGAATCTCACGACGGCGAACGGCGCGGCGCTTCCGTTCACGATCTCGAATACCGGGGGCACGAAGGTCGAGCTCCTGGGCGCGAGCGTCGTGGTGACGTCAACCGGCACATTCACGGGGACCGAGTCGATTCGAACCACGGTCGGCACGGGAACGCCCACGACGTCGACGCTTCCCTTGGCGGGAACCATCAGCGCGAGCGGGACACTGGTCACCGTGACGCTCACCGGCTCGACCGCGGTGCAAGGAACGCTCACCGGCACCACGCAGTTCTCGTACAAGGATCCCACGACTCAAGCGACATTTGTGTTTGTAAAGCAGTAGATACGCATTAGTGACATAGGACACAGAGCGTACGCGGCCCTTGCGGTCGCGTACGCTCTTGTGTACAGTGCGGCGTGATGCCGCCACGCCGTCGCCCTCCGGGATTGTCGAGGGAACTCACACGCGCCGTCGGTCTTAGCGTCGCGCTCGCCGTGCCGTGCACGGCGCAGGAGACCGGGGCGGCCTCGAGTGCTCACCGCCACGCGGTCGTTGTATCGGGCGACGCCGGCTCGCTGCCGAATGCGTTCCAGGACCCAGGGTGTGGGGACGTGACCGGTGATTATGTCCCCGAGGTAGGTGTGGGCGCGTCTGTCATCGATCGTCTTACGTCGAGTTTTTTTCTTGCGGCTGACGTACGGGTGAGCTCCGGGTTCGTGGCGGTGGGCTGCGAAACGATAATCCCCTCTCCGATCGAAGTAGCACCGGGCATCTGGGAGACTCGCTACGGGTTCCGGCGAGCACCCGGAACCCCGCAGGTCCCGCTCATACGGAATCTCCTTCGAGCGGGCTTCGAGACGCCGGCCAATTATCCAGCCATCATCCGCGCGGCGCTCGGTGGCGGCTTCATCTGGAGCAGCCGGTCCGTTCCGATGGCGACCGCGTCGGTCGCCCTCAGCTCGAGCGGTGCTGGGAGACGCCTCTTCGTTGAGGCAGAGCGGGACATCGCATGGTTTCGCCTTGCCGAAAACCGATCGCAGTTCCGGCAGGACTCGATCGGCGCTCGAACGCCGCTCGCCGACTATGTCGTCACGCGAAAGACTCATCCCGCGTGGACGACGGTGCGGCTCGGTTTCGAGTGGCCTTGGGCGTGATTCGGGGCGGATTCGAATCGAAATGCCGTTGCGTTGGAGCCGGCCTCAGAGCGCCTTGAGTCTTCCCTCGAAGTAGCCGAGCACCGTCATCACGAGCATCACGCCGGCGAGAACGAACCAGCCTACCGCCAGCAGCCACCGCGGATACTCGCGCACCGGCAACACGCTCGAAAACAACAACGCGATCCCGATGAGGATCGCGTCGACGAAAACTCCGAGAACGGCTCCGGACGCTGCGCTCCACCAGATGACGGTCGCGCGCATCGCGGCGGTCAGGGCTTGATCTGGATCGGCGCTCCCTTCGGCACGGCGGTGAAGATCTCGTCGATTTCCGCGTCCGTCACCGCGATGCACCCTTCCGTCCAATCGACATCGGCCTGCGCCGCGCCCACGCTCTTGTAGACCGGCGGCAGCCCGTGGATCATGATGTCGCCGCCCGGCGAGACGCCCATCTTCCTCGCCTGCTGAACGTGTATGGCATCCGGATACGAGATGTGCAGCGCGAGATGGTATTTGCTCTGACCGTTCTTGTAGTCGACGAAGTAGAGACCTTCGGGAGTGCGCCCGTCGCCGCGCTTCACTTTGTCGCCGACGGGCTGTCCGCCGAGCGCGATGCGGTACGTGCGGACGGCGATTCCCGTCTGATAGAGCGTAAGAGTTCGCTTGCCCTTCTCGACGACGATGCTGTCGGCGATGATGTGGCTGCGCACGCCGGTCACGGGCGTGACCTTGACCGTCGGCGTCCCGGATCGCGTGATCGAAACGGCGGAATCTCCAGCGGGGACGACGAGCGCGGCAGCGAGGCCGACCAGCGGAAGGAGCATGCGACCAATACCTGCGACGGAAGGAACGCGTCCTACCTCTGACGCGTGAGATCAGGATTGATGCCCCAATATACGGTGCCGTTCGCCGAACGTTCCAGGGTAGACCCCGGACCTTTGGCCACCGAGCGGACCCGGCCGCAGGACCCACGGGCGGCTACGCGCGTTTCTTGAGCCGCTCGAGGTACGCTTTCCGTGCCTTTGCCACCTTCGGCGCGATCACGATCTGACAGTACGGTTGGTTGGCGTTGTTCGCGTAGTAATCCTGATGGTATTTCTCGGCCGAGTAGAACGCTGACGCCGGCACCACCTGAGTGACGATCGGATCCGCCCACACATGCTCGCGCGTGAGCTCGCCGATCGTCGACTCGGCCGTCTCTTTTTGCTGGCGCGAATGGTAGAGGATGACCGACCGATACTGCGTGCCCACGTCCCCGCCCTGCCGGTTGAGCGTGGTCGGGTCGTGGATGGTGAAGAACACGCGGAGCAGGTCGCGGTACGAAATCTCCTCCGGGTCGAACGTCACCTGCACGACTTCGGCGTGGCCGGTGAGACCGGAGCACACGTCGCGGTACGTCGGGTTGAGATAGTCGCCGCCCGCGTAACCCGACTCGACGCGCTCGACGCCGCGCAGCTCGCGGAAGATGGCGTCGAGGCACCAGAAGCAGCCCCCGCCGAGCGTCGCGACTTCTCGTGTGTGTTCGCTCATGGTTCCTTTCCTCGCTTCCGCAACTTAGAGGCGGGGGGAATGCCGGGCTTGCCCGCGATCGGCGAGCCGTGCATGCTCCGCGCATGGCTGAGCGACTCGCCGAAACGGTAGACATCGAGACCCCGGAGCTCGTCGTCGTCAGCTATACGCTGGCAGGCGTCGGTTCGCGCATCGCGGCGGGGTTGATCGATTTATTCGTCTGCGCCGCGCTCCTGTTCGCTGTCATCCTGCTCGCGGTTTTCGTGGGGTCGCCGGTCAGCCCCGAGGAGCTCGCCCGCGGCAGCACGTCGACGGCGTGGGCCTCGGCAGTCGTTGTGTTCATGCAGTTCGCCATCCTCTGGGGCTACTACCTGCTGTGCGAGGGCCTGTTCGACGGACGCACGGTCGGCAAGCGGCTGCTCGGACTGCGCGCCGTTCGCGACGGCGGCTACTCCGTGGGATTTGCCGCGTCGGCGGTGCGCAATCTCATGCGCATCGTTGACCTGCAGCCGCTCTTCACATACCTCGTTGGGATCGCCGGCATCGCGATCTCGAAGTCGGGCAAGCGACTCGGCGACGTCGTCGCGGGAACGATCGTCGTGCGCGAAGCCATGGTGAACCAGCCCATCGCACGCGTCGAGCCGGCGCGAGACACCGAGCTCGCCGTCGCACCCGCCACCGCGCTGCTCGACGACGCCGAGTACCAGCTGCTCGATCGCTGGGCAGCGCGCCGCGGTGACCTGGATCCCGACCGACGCGCGGCGCTGACTCGCCAAGTCGGCGCGCGATTGAAAAACGTCGTCGGCGAAGTGGACGAGCGGGAGCTGAGCGGCACGTTGTCGCGACTGCTGGCGAGCGAACGCCGCGCACGCGAGCGCGGGGTCGCGGCGCGTGGCGCGACGGGCGCCAGCCGAGAGCGCTACGCGATCGTCACCACACGGTCGCCGCGCTGGATCGCGTTCGCCGCACAGTTGACGGCGGCGCAACGGCGAGGCCTCAAATCGTTCACCGAGGCGCAGGTGAAGGAGTTCGTCGAGGAGTATCGCGCGTTGTCGACCGACCTCGCACGTTTGCGAACGGCGACGCGCGGGTCGGCGAGCGACGAGCTTTTCTACCTCGGCCGGCTCGTGACCGGCGCGCACAATCTGCTGTATCGCGATCGGCGCAACACGTTCGGTGAGATCATGCGCTTCATCGCGATCGACGTTCCGACCGAAGTGCGGCGCTCCGTGGTCCCGATCGCGCTCGGCGCGGCGTTCCTCTTCGGTCCCGCGGCGATCGCGTGGACGGCCGTCATGCGCAATCCCGACATCGCGCCGACGTTCATCCCGACGTCGATGCTCGACCGCGCCGAGGAAGGCGTCGAGCGCGCGAAGCACCAGGCGGGCTACATCCCCGACCCCGAAGTCTTTCGCCCGCTGATGGCGAGCAAAATCATCGCCAACAACGTGCAGGTGACGTTCGCCGTCTTCGCGTTCGGCATCACCGCGGGCATCGGTAGCTTGCTGATGCTGGTCCTGAACGGCGTCTCGCTCGGCGGCGTGATGGGGCTCTATCAGTCGAAGGGGATTCTCACGTTGATCGTCGCCTTCGTCGCGCCGCACGGCGTGCTCGAGCTCTCCGCGATCTGCATCGCCGCCGGCGGCGGCTTTCTCATCGCCGCCGCCATGCTCATCCCCGGCGACCGCACGCGGCGCCGCGCACTCGTCGAGAACGGCCGCCGCGCCATGAAGCTCATCTCTGCGTCGACTCTCTTCCTGATCGTCGCCGGTTCGCTCGAGGGCATGGTGTCACCGATTCCAAACTGGCCGCTCTGGGCCAAGCTCGCGGTGTCCGCCGCTACACTGGTGCTGATGATCGCGTACCTCACCGGCGGAGCTTCACGGCGGCGCCCGCTCGCGGCGGTCGAGACAACCCCTGCGTTGGTGCCCGACGAAAAGCCGCTGTTGTCGCTCGCGAGTCGTTGAACACCGACCGCTTCCGCGGCGAGACTTGGGGTGGAACTGTCTTCCGCGGACCAGTGAAGTATTGCCGACACTGCCCGGCAATACTTCCTCGGCTCCGCTCCAGACAGTCCCACCCCTCGCCTTCCACTAGACTCACGCCCTTCAGATCTCGCGCTGTGCCTGGCGCTGCCGCCTGACCCTGACGACTAGAGTGACCGTCCCGCGCAGCGATCTCGTTTAAGCCACTCCGCGCTCTTTAACGCACTCACAGCTGCCCTCGCGCCTTGATCTCCAGATATCGATTGACTACGGTGGCAGCCATGCGCGCCGGGGAGACGTCGAGCACGACGAGGCCGGCGCCGCGCATGCGGGCGAGCGCTTCGTCGCGTTCGCGCACCAGCTCCTCGGCTGCAGCACTGCGATAGAGCGCGGTCGCGCCTTCGGTGCTCGGCTTGGCCGCGACCATCAATGCTTCGTTTTGAATCGCGACGACGACGAGCAGGTGGCGCTGGGCCGAGCGGCCAGCGTACGCGATGAAGTTCTTCGCCGAGCGCACGCTCACGACGTCGGTGAAGAAGACCACCAATGCGCGCCGCCGCTGTGAAGTCGCGAGGACGCGGAAGGCCGATAGGTAGTCCGGCTCGGTGAGCGTTGCTTCGAGTCCGCTCAAGGAGCGGTGCAGCGCGCGCAGGGCGCGGTCGCCGCGCTGCGGCGGGACCGACGCGCGAATCTGATCGTCGAAGGCGACGAGCCCGACGCGATCGCCGCTCGTCGCCGCCACATCGCTCAACACGAGCGCGGCGGAGAGCACGTGCTCGAAGCGCGAATAGTGTCCGGCGAGCTGAGTCATCGCGCGTCCGCAGTCGATGAGCGAGAGCACTGTCTGCGATCGCTCGATCGTCTGTTCGCGGCTGATCAGGCGGCCATGCCGCGCGGTCGCTTTCCAATCGAGCAGGCGCGGATCGTCGCCCGGGACGTAGTCGCGCAGGCCGGCGAACGCGGTGCCTTCACCGCGCAATTTGAGCGCGCGAACCCCCGCCTCGCTCAGGCGATTCTGGAGCGCGAGGAGTCGAAACCGGCGCACGTTCGTGAGCGACGGGACGACCGTGATCGACTCGTCCGTCTTCGGCGGCGTGACGACGATGCGCGCCAGCAAACCGAGCGGAGTGACGATGCGCATCGCGATCGGTCCAAGCGCGTACCGGCCGCGCGTCTCGCCAACGACGCTCAGCGCGAGCGAACGTTCGTCGAGCGGCGGCACGTCGTGCTCGCCGGCGCCAAGCTCCCCGGAGATTCCTTCGGGAATGCGGTCGTACAGCGTCGCACGCGCGGACCACGCCCACGACGAGCGCAGCGTGTAGGTGATGTCGGCGGCGTCGCCGAGTCCCAGCATGTCCGGAGCACCGCGCTCGACGACGATAGCGTAGCGGCGCGGCAGGAGCAGGTAGTCGGCAAGCGCTGCGACGGCGATCGCCGCGATCAGCGCGAGCGCGAGCTTCGCGCCGACGACCGGAACGATCCACGCGACCGCGGCGGCGAGCACGACGCCGGCGAGCCGCCGCGTCGGATAGATCCGCCACCACGGACGTTTCGCCTGCAGGCGCGCCCACCAACCGGCTGCCATCAGGTCGGCGCGACGACGCGAGTCAGCAGCGTGGAAAGGACTTCGTCGGTCGTCCTTCCTTCGACGCCGAGCTCCGGTGCGAGGATCACACGATGCCGGAGCACGGACAACGCGCGGGCCTTCACGTCGTCCGGCGTGGCGAAATCGCGGCCGTCCATCACCGCGCCGGCGCGCGACGCCCGCATCAGCGCCACGCTCGCCCGCGGCGACGCGCCGAGCACGAAACTCGGGTCGTCGCGCGTGGCTCGGGTGATCGACGCGATGTACTCGCGCACTTCGGGAGCCACGCGAACCTGGTCGACCAGTTGCCTACACTGGCGCGCCTGCTCGGCGGAGAGCACCGGCTCGACGATCGCCATCGCCCCGCCCTTCTCCGGATCGAATCCCGATTCGTGGATCTCGAGCATCTTCGCTTCGGCCTCGGCCGACGGATACCCGACGACGACCTTCATGAGGAAGCGGTCGAGCTGCGCCTCGGGAAGCGGGAACGTGCCCTCGTGCTCCACGGGATTCTGCGTCGCCAGCACGGTGAAGAGCTGATCCAAGGGGCGGCTCGTGCCGTCGGCCGTCACCTGGCGCTCGGCCATCGCCTCGAGCAGCGCCGCCTGCGTTTTCGCCGGCGCGCGGTTGATCTCGTCGGCGAGCAGCAGATCGGTGAATACGGGGCCGGGCTGAAACTCGAAGCCGCGCACCGGGTCGCGATAGAGCGACACGCCGGTGACGTCGGCCGGCATGAGATCCGGAGTGAACTGGATGCGAGTGAACCGCACGGCGAGCGCGTTGGCGATCGCGCGTACGAGTAGGGTCTTCGCTGTCCCCGGCACGCCTTCGATCAGCGCGTGGCCGCGAGCGAGGAACGTCGCCAGCACGTCCTCGATCGCGGCGTCCTGTCCTACGATGCGCGTCGAGACGGCGTCGCACACGCGTTTCGCCAGCTCCGCCCCTTCCTGAACGGTGAGTGTCATGATCGAGTTGAAGGTGTCGATTGCAACTGGTCTTCGATGTCCGACAACGCCTTCCCAACCGAAGCGAAGTCGCGCTTGCCGGTATCGCTCGTGCGCGCCCGGTTCACCATCTCCACGCGTGGCGCCAACGACGGAATCCTTCGCGCGACCGCGGCGAGAAACGCGGCGTCGTCGGCGGACGCCGGCACGGCGACGATGCCGCGCATTCGTCGCCGCAGCCCGCTGACGAGCGTCGACGTCGCGGTGCGTGTCGCGCCGACGTCCTCGTACGCGCGCCCCAAGGCCGCCGCGTGCTCGAGCGGCGAACGACGCATGATTTGCGTGGCGCTCCTGGGGACCAACGGCCGCGGCGCCATCGCGAACAACAGAAGCAGCCCGGCGACGAGCGCCTGCGCGAGTAGATGCCCGGATGCCGCGCGCCGTAGATACCCGACCGCCGCTTTGAGACTTCCGCCATGGACGCCGAATCCGTGGTGGAATTCGTCGAAGACGAGGACGGGCGACGTTCCCGTCGGCGGACGCGTGTACTCGATGAGCCGCATGGCCGCGATATCCGCCCCCAAGCGGCAGACACGAACCGCCTCGTTGCTGAACACGTCCGACCCTCCGACGATCGCGACGTGTCCCTTCCCCATCTTCAACCCGACGCCGGACACCGGCCGACCGAACCCGGTGCCGGCGTGAAGCAGCAGTTCCACCGGACCGGGGGCATGACGAGTCCACATGATCTCGCGCACCTCGGGGGGGACGACAAAGAAGTCGGCCGTCGAAACTGCGCGGCGCTCGCAGCTGGAATCGACGGCCGCCGTCATGAGCTGGGCGCGAAATCCTGCGGTCACGCCGAGCGAATCGGCCAGCGCATCGTCGCCGTCGAGCGAGAAAAGCAGCCCGCCGCCTTTGCGCACGTTCTCGAGCAAATTGTGAATCTCGTGAGCCCCAAGCGGTTCGCTCGGAGCAAGCACGACCTGCACGGTGCGGCTCGTGTCGCCGCGTCGGCGAAGTGAGTCGAGCGTCGTGATGCGTCGCTGCGTCCGCCAGCCGAAGCGCCCGGACAACTCGTAGACGATTCCCGCGCCGCCGGGCGCGGTCGAGAAGCTGCTCAGCCCACCCGCCGACCGTCCGGGCGCCTCGGGCGTGAGCAACGCGATGAAGAGCGTGAGCACGGCGAGCGCGATGGCGATGCTCGCCGCGTTGAACCGGCCGATGTTGGAGCGCGCCGCCGAGGGAGCGCTCACGCGGCGGCGCGACGGGGCACGATGCCTTCGGCGGCGCGAGCCAATCGCACGTAGTCCTCGTGCGTCGGCGCCGTCCATCCGAACACGCTGCGGTCGAACTGTCGCGCGAACGACCAGAAATCTCCGGCCACGGGCGACTGCCGCTGTCTCAAGTCGCGCGCGTAGTCGCCGCTCGTCTTGGACGCGTGATACCGCACGGCGCCCATCCGCGTCAACGCGTCGAGCACACCGATGTACACCGCGTGACACGCGCCCACGAAGTCGCCCGCCGCGTCCATCTCGGCGGCCATCGCCCAATAGTCGCGCCGTTCACCCCCGATCGCGCGCAATCCCACGCCGACGCGCCGGCGAGCCTCGATTTGTTGGGCGATCACGATTCGGCCGGCGACCGCGAGGACGACGACCACCACCGCGGCGATGAGCAGATACCGCGCGTCGGGCCATGCCTTGATTTGCTCGAGCAGGTCGCGGATCCAGCGAAACACCGCCAGCAGAATGCGGCCAAGAATGGACTGGCGGACCGGGACGCTGTACGCGCGCTGCCGCACGATGGCAGCCACCGTATCGTGGATCTGTTTCGCCGTCCACGGACCGGCGACCGCCTGAGGCGGAAGGAGGATCATCTGACTTCGGTTACGCGACCGGTCCCGCGGTGGGCGACGTATCGGTCACTGCCCCGGCGAGATATTCGACGTCGAAGCCTTCGTTGCGGATTCGCGTGTCGAAGTAGAGCACCGTCTCTGTGATTCCGAGAATCGGATAGACCACGATCGTGACCGCCGTGGCGAGAACGCTGGTGATCACTTTGCTGGGCTGCAGGTTGATCAGCATCACGGCGCCGAGGTTCACGATCGTCGAGAGGACCACCACGAGGATCAGCGTGCCGAGAATGTGCCACTTGTTGCCTCTCGACAACCTGCCCGATCGTGCGAGTGCGTCAAACGCGCCTTTGTCCTCGAGCACAACGGCCTGTCTCACCGCGAAGAAGTACGTGGCGAGGAAGATCCCGGGAACGATCAGGAACATGAACCCGACGCCGATCAGCGCGAACGCGACGATGGTCGAGACGATGAGCGGGAGCATGCGCCCCAGCGTGTGGCGCAACGCTTGGGCAACGTCTATCGGCTCGTCGAGGTACACGGCCTTCGCCAGAATCGAAACGGCCCCGCCGGCGAGCCCGTAGATGATGATCCCGGCGGCCGCCGTGATGAGCAGTACGCGCATGATGCCGGGTGTAAACTGATCCGGCGTCTCGGGAACGTTCAGCGAGAAGATGAGCCGAAGCGCGAGCCAGGGTACGTAGACGAGCGCCATGGCGACCATGAACGGCACCGGCGCGCGGCGGTACACCTGAAACGCCGCGTCGATCAATTCCGTCGCCGAGCGGGGGCGCAGAACGAGGTCGGTCATCGGGTGGGCCGGTGGACGGGAGGACGGCACGACGGGAAGGCGTCAGGAGCAACTTTATAACTTGGGAACACCCGACTTGGCGCGCAACAAAGACCGCACACGCGCAAGGTCAAAATTGCTTTGACCATCGGGCGATTCGGCAACCACCTATTTCGGGGATCGATCGACGCAGTGCAGCCATGTCTCGTCGTGAATGATTTGAAGCTTGGAGCGAGCTACGACACGATCGCACTCTGGGCGCGAATCAGCACGGAGGGGTAATTCTAGAATCTCGAGATCCAGCCGCGGTAGGCTCGCTCAGAGCCGGCACCGGCGAAACGACGAGCGCCACGAGGGAGGATGACTCCCACGTGGCGCTCGCTGTTCGGTGACCTGAGATCTGTGACCGGCTCTTTACGCAGCCATCCCGTCGCGCAGGACTCCCGCCGTGTCGCTCTCGCGAAGCCGCTTGAGCGCCCGATCGCGGAGCTGGCGAACCCGCTCACGGGTGACACCGAGCTCGCGTGCGATCTCCTGCAACGTCATCGGACGGTTGCCCTCGAGACCGAAGTACAGGATCAACACCCGGCGGTCGCGCGGCGGCAGCACGTCGAGCGCGCGGCCGATCGCCTCACGCCGCGAGTCGCTCTCGATGCCGCCCGGAAGCACGTCTTCGTCTTCACCGCGGTCGAGCACGAGCGTCTCGCCGAGCGTACGACCCGGCTCACCGGAAATGGCCGGCTCGTCGAGCGATCGCGTCGGCTGGAGCAGTGCGACGAGTCCGCGCGTGACGTCGAGCGACAGGTCGGCGACGCTGGCGATCTCCTCCTCGTACGGCTCGCGCGACAGGCGCTGGCGGAGCAGTTCCTGAGCGCGCGACACACGCGACAGGTCCGCCGCGCGGTTGAGGGGCACCTGCACCGTTCGGCTCTGCCGCTGCACGGCGGAGTGAAGCGCCTGCCGGATCCACCACACCGCGTAGCTGATGAAGTTGACGCCGACGTCCGGATCGTACTTGTCGGCGGCGCGAACAAGACCGGCGTTGGCCTCGCTCACCAGGTCGGCGAGGGGGACACCGCGGTTCTGGTACTGTTTGGCGACCGAGAACGCGAAACGAAGGTTGGCGCGAATAAGCTCGGAACGGGCGGCATCGCGCTCGGCGTCCGAGGTGGCGCGGCGCATCTGGCGAGCGAGCTCTTTCTGCTCGTTTGCCTTGAGCACCGGCTCACCCCGCAGCTCTTCTATATAGAGGTCCAGGAGGTCGCGGTCGTTCGTGGTCGGGTACATCTCAGAATCACCTCCGGCGCCAGAGGGCGCCGAACCTAAAGTCATACAGTAGTACAACCTTACGCGTCGCTAGTTCACCCGCGTGAGCCACTTTTTATCCGCAAAATCCGGGATGTGTTGCCCCCCGCGGTCAGTCTCGCACTTGTGCAGCCACTCGCCCTTTCGCCGGCTTAGAACGCGCGGAAGCTGGAGCGAGTTCCGCACCCATCCGCCTGCGCAGCTCGGCCATGTATGCCTCGAACACGTCCGGCCGAGTCCGGTAGTACACAAACTGCCCATCCTTTCGGGACTCCACCAGGCCCGCGCTCGCTAACTCCTTGAGGTGATGGGAGATAGTTGCCTGCCTGACGGGAAAGCACCCGCACAGCCGCTGGCAGCCGACCTCGGCTTGCTGCGCGATGTGCTGGAGGATTTCAAACCGCCTGGGATCGGCCAAGGCCTTGGCGATCCGCTGGAACTGCTGGGACTCCACTGTCTGCTCAGGCTCCGGAATCGTACGATCTATAGATAAGCATCTAATTGTGTCGCGCAAGAGGCGCGCGGGAACGGCAAGGTCGCGTTCGCCGAGTTGGCGGACGCGACCTGCTGTTCGGCCAGCTTTGGAGGCCGGCTAGGCGGCACGGCTGCGTTTCGCTGACGCGACTCGGGCCGAATAGAAGAGCTCGATGCGCTTGGCGACGTAGCCAAGGTGCTCCTCGACCGCGAAATGACCTGCATCGAGGCGATGCAGCTCGGCGGACGGAAGATCGGCGAGATAGGCATCGCCGCCGGCGGGAGTGAAGAAGATGTCTCCCTGTCCCCAGAAAATGAGCGTTTCCGGTTGCCGCTCGCGGAGATACGCCTGCCACTTGGGATACAGCGCCACGTTCGTGCGATAGTCGTGGAAGAGGTCGAGGTGCAGTCGCTCGGCGTGAGGCCGTTGCAGCATGGCGATGTCCGACTCCCACGCGTCGGGGCTGACCCGGTCCGGACGCTTCGCCCCGTGCAGGTAGATCTGCTTGACCGCCTCGCGCGCCAGTAAGGCGCGGAGCGGGGCTTCCGTCGCCTCGGAGCGATCTGTCCACAGCGCGTGAAGACCGGCCCACGCCGCGCTGAACCCGACTTCGTATCCGTTCGAGTTCTGAACGATCAGCCACTCGAGCGCGTCGGGGTTGGCGTCCACGAGACGGAACCCAACTGGACCGCCATAATCCTGGACGAACAATCCGAACCGGTGAAAACCCTTCAACGCGAGGAATCGGCCGATTACCTGCGCGATCCGGTCGAACGTGTAAGAAAAGATGGCCGGATCGGGGGTGTCGCTCAGACCGAAGCCCGGATAATCCGGCGCGATGAGATGGAAGCGGTGGCTCAGCGCGCGAATCAGATCGCGGTGCTGGTGCGACGACGACGGAAATCCATGCAGCAGGACCAACTTGGGATTCGCGCGATCACCGGCTTCGCGGTACGCGACATTCAGATCGTCGACGGCGATGCTGCCGTACTCGACGGGATTGATCTCGTTCGACAACGGACGCTCCTGGAGAGTGTGTGTCTCCGTTAGCGTCGCGAATGAGCGAGATCTTACCTCGGCTCTTCGGAGGCCCTCTCCCGCACCAGGGCGAGCAGCCCTTCCATGTCCTCACGACACGCGTCGCAGTTGCGCATGTGCGTCAGGAATTCCTCGAATTGATCCGAGACGGGTTCGCCGCGGCTCACAAGGTCGCAGTAGGCGTCCATCAACTCGCCGGCTTCGTCGCAGCCGGGGTCATCGCGGTCGCTGCCGAGCAAGCGATCGAGGTCGATGTCGGTCATTTGACTGGCCCTCCATCGTGATGGCCCGACGCCTCGAGCGCACGCCGCAGCTTTGCGCGCGCGTCGTGGAGCGTCTTGTAGATCGCGCCGCGCGTGGTGCCGAGGCGTTCCGCGAGCACGTCGGTG
>Ga0157372_10001640_pt1 | contig 24319 bp, 17 predicted proteins | sample C55metaG_FD_115307 | JGI IMG/M metagenome (GOLD analysis project Ga0157372, IMG submission 115307) | Corn rhizosphere microbial communities from Kellogg Biological Station, Michigan, USA - C5-5 metaG | ecosystem: Host-associated > Plants > Roots > Rhizosphere > Soil | place: USA: Michigan...
CCATCGACTCTGCCGCGACGCCGGACAGCGCCAGCATTCCGGCCAGCGTCAGGTTGTTCGTCGACGAGAGGAACGCGTCACCCTCCGTCTGCGACTCGGGCGGTGTGTCCGGCGCGTGCAGCAGAGCGCGCTCGACGGCTGCCAGCACCATCCACGTGTCATTCGACATCTGGTCACGCACCGCGCGCGCGGCGAGCCCGAGTCGCTCGGCCGACTGCGCCAGCGAGCCAGCGCGGTGCCGGTCGGCGGTCAACGACCACAGCGTTGTCTGGGCCGTCGCGACCATCTCCGCGTAGTCGCTGCCTGCGCCGGTGTCGGTCCCGGTGATCTGTCCGAGCGCGGCCAGCAGGACCGGCACGCACTCGCTGCCTTCCATCTCGCGGCGGAAGCGGTATTCGTGATAGCGCTCACGGGTGACGGTGAGCAGCCGCGCCATGTTCTCGGCTCGTTCCGCGTATCGGCCCATCCAGAACAGGTCGGACAGCACACGCGGGGAGCTGACGGCCCTGGTCGGACTGGGCGTCATCGCGGGCAGTTCGACCGCGCCCGGAATCCGCTCGACGGTGGTGACGCGTGTCGGCGTGCGCACCCAGATATCCTTGGCCGCAACGTTATTCAACCGGTAAGCGGCACTACCGGGGGCCAGCAGGTAACCCAGGCCGCCGACCATCGGCGCGTACCCGCTGCGCTGCGACACCGTGAACAACCGCATCCCGACGCTGGCCGACGACAGCCCGCCCGGGTAGTAGTCGGTGGGCGCCGACGAGAACTGCGGCGGCTCCTGGCCCACCCACTGCCACGGCGTTGCTTCGATGCGCACGCCGAGTTCCTTGCGCTGCGCGGACGACAGAGCCGGCCCGACGATCGCGTCCCCGCCCGTCACCGACTTGATCAACAGCGACGACAAGTTGGTCAGCAGGTGCGAACGTTCCGTGTTGATGCCACCCCAGTACATCGGTGCCGTCTGCAGCAGCGGGGTCTCACCCAGCAGCCGCTCGGCCAGTTCGGGCAGAAAGCGAAGCAGCCCAGGGCTTTCCAGAACGCCGCTGCCCAACGAGTTGACGACCGTTACCGCGCCGCGGCGCAGCACCTCCACCAGGCCCACCACACCTAGCCGCGAATCTGCGCGCAGGTCGAGCGGATCGGCGTACTCGGCGTCGACGCGGCGTAGCACCACGTCGACACGCTTGAGCGTGCCCATCGACCGCATCCACAACTTGCCGTCGCGCACCACCAGGTCGGCGCTCTCCACCAGTGGGAAGCCGAGCACGCTGGCCAGATAGGCCTGGTCGAACGAGGTCTCGGAGTGAATGCCTGGGCTGAGCACCACGACCACCGGCTCCTCGGCCGACTCGGGGGCCGCGTCGATGAGCGCCAATCGCAGCGCCTGCGCCCACGGCGAGGCGGGCCGCGGGCCGATCCGTTCGTACAGGTCGGGGATCGCGTGCGCGACCACTCGCCGGTCGGCCAGTGCGTAGCCCGCCCCCGACGGTGCCTGGGTCCAGTCGGCATTGACAACGAAGGCCCCGGATCCACTTCGACTGACGTCGCAGCCGTGCAGGAACAACTGATGCCGGCCCGGCACCTCGATCCCGCGGGCGGCCCTGACATAGCCCGGGTGTGCGAACAACAGCTGAGGTGGCAGCACCCCGCTGATGATCGAATGACGCGGGCCGTACAGGTCGGTCAGCACGGCGTCGAGCAGCCGGGAGCGTTGCACAAGACCCGATTCCAGCGTGTCCCAGTCCGACGCGGATAGCAGCAGCGGCAGCGCATCGAGGTGCCACGGCCCCGGCTGCGCTGTCCCGTCGCCGTTGGTCACCGCATCGCCGTGCCGGTCGACCTGGATGTAGGTGATCCCGTCGTTGTCGACCGAGCTCCGGATGATGGACCGCAGCTGTTCCAGTCCGCCGCGGCCCCGCTCGCCAACACATTCGGCGAGTTCCTGCCAGGCGGGTCGCACATTGCCTGCTGCGTCGACGAATTCGTCATAACCGGTCCCGGCACGCTCGCCGCGCACGTCGAACAGCGCCTGCTGGGCGCGCGCGGTGCGGTACCGGGCGAGCAGGTGGTCGATGTCGTGCGTTTCAGGCGCGGGAAGGACCATTACTGCAGAACGGTACGCATTCGGCGCAGATCCAAGATGCCCGGCGCGCCTACATCGGTGGATTGCCGAGCCTGCTTCTCGCGGATGTCCGACATGTCCACCTTTCCGGGGGTGAAGCCCGTCGCCTCGAAGCGGCGGCCCCGCCGGGACTCGGCCTCCACGGCGTTGACCGGCGGGGAGTCGTAGGCGCGGCCGCCCGGGTGCGACACATGGTAGGTGCAACCGCCGCGCGAGACTCCCGTCACGGTGTCGACCAACTCGAAGCGCAGCGGCCCGTCGACGGTGATGGTTGGGTGCAGCGCGCTCGGCGGCTGCCATGCCCGGAACCGCACCCCGCCGACTTGGACGTCGGGGTTGTCGGTGGCCAGCAGCGGGATCGGGTAACCGTTCGCGGTCACGACATACCGGTGCCGGTCCGCGCCGATCAGCCGCACCTGGATGCGTTCCACCGACGAGTCGACGTAACGGGTGGTGCCGCCTGCGGTGGATTCTTCGCCGAGGACGTTCCAAGGTTCGATCGCACCGCGCAGTTCGATCTCGACGCCCTCGAACACCGCGGTGCCGATGCGAGGGAACCGGAACTCGGTGAACGGGTCCAGCCAGCTGGTGTCGAAGTTGATGTCGTGTGCGCGCAGATCGGCGGCGACATCGGCGATGTCGTGAATCAGGAAGTGCGGCAACAGGTATCGGCCGTGCAGGTTGGCGCCGTGCCGGATCAGCGGGGCCCTCAGCGGCTCGTCCCAGAACCAGGCCACCAGCGAGCGCACCAACAGCGACTGCACCATCGCCATTTGATAGTGCGGCGGCATCTCGAAGCCGCGCAGCTCGAGCAGCCCGAGCCGGCCGCGCGCGCTGTCGGGGCTGTAGAGCTTGTCGATGCAGAACTCGGCGCGATGGGTGTTGCCGGTGATGTCGGTGAGCAGGTGGCGCAGCGCGCGGTCGGTCACCCACGGCTTCGCGCCGCCTGCGCCCTGGCCGAGCCGCGCGATCTCGGCGAACGCGATCTCCAGTTCGTAGAGCGCCTCGGCGCGGCCCTCGTCGACGCGCGGCGCCTGCGAGGTGGTGCCCACGAACCGGCCTGCGAACAGATACGACAGTGACGGATGGCGCTGCCAATAGGTCAGCAGCGACACCAGCAGGTCGGGGCGGCGCAACAGCGGCGAATCGGCGGGCGTGGTGCCGCCGAGCGTGATGTGGTTGCCACCGCCCGTGCCGCCGTGTGTGCCGTCGACATCGAACGACTCCGTAGACAGGCGAGCCAGCCGGGCTTGCTCATACAGGGTCTCCAGCTGCTGCTTCTGCTCCGCAAAACTGGCCGTCGGCGCGACGTTGACCTCGATGACGCCCGGGTCGGGCGTGATCGTCATCGAGCCGATCCGGGGATCGGGCGGCGGGCCGTAGCCTTCGACCACCACGGGGCACTCGGCCTTGGCGGCGGCCGCTTCGACCCGGCTGATCAGGTCGATGAAGTGCTCGAGTTCGTCGGTCGGCGGCATGTAGATGTACAGCAACCCGTCGCGGATCTCAGCGACCATCGCGGAGGTAGGCGCGGCATCGGCGTCCTCGACAACCGCCGCGGCGGCTGCCTCGGTGTCGATGGGCAGGGTGGTGGACCGGGTCAGCGGGTCGGCGTGATGGGAGGGCGGCGGCGGGTGCCAGCTGATCGAGTTCAGCGGCAGCCGAAGCCCGGCAGGCGAATCGCCCTCGAGTAGCACGATGCGCCCTCGACGCAGCTGCCAGTCGGCGCTGGCCCAGCCGGAGTCGTCGGCGCGGCGATGAAGCGGCAGCACGTAGGCGGCGGGTTCGGTGACGGGCGCCTCGAGGCGCGACATCAGCGCGGCGCGGGCGTCGGGCGCATCGGCCGCCAGATCGTCTGGCGCGGCGACCGGTTCACCTTCGGGCTGCCGCACCGCGGCGGCCAGCCTGCTCAACGCGTCCTCGTAGGCCGGCCGCACCTGCGAAGCCGGCAGCCCGAGGCCCTCGGCGACGGCATTGAGCACCTGGCCGCCCACGTCATGCGCCAGCGCCGGCGGTTCGCCGTCGGCCTGCCAAGGGTCAGCCAGCAACGCCTGGTCGATCCACAGCGGCTGGCCGTCGATACGCCAGAACAGTCCAATCTGCCAGCGCGGCAAGGGTTCTCCTGGATACCACTTGCCCTGACTGCGCTGCACCAGTCCCTGCGGCGCCCACAGCTTCTTCAACTTGGCCGCTAACGCGGACGCCCGCTCGCGTTTGTACGGCCCGTCGGCGTCCGTGGTCCATTCCGGGTCGACCTGGTTGTCGATCGAGACGAATGTCGGCTCACCGCCGACCGTGAGGCGCACGTCACCGGCGGCGAGCCGCTCGTCGACGCGGGCACCCAGCGCACAGATCGCGCCCCATGCCGCCTCGGTGTACGGCAGGGTGACGCGGGGATCCTCGTGAACCCGGGTGACGACGTTGGAGAAGTCGAGCGTGGTTTCGCACGGTTCGGTCGCGCCGGTGATCGGGGCTGCCGACTCGGGATGAGGCGTGGCCGACAGCGGGATGTGGCCCTCGCCTGCGAACAGCCCCGACGTCGGGTCAAGCCCGATCCAGCCCGCGCCAGGGATGTACACCTCGGCCCAGGCGTGCAAATCGGTGAAGTCGGCGGCAGGCCCGGACGGCCCGTCGAGCGCTTCGACGTCGGACGTCAGCTGCACCAGGTAACCGGACACGAAGCGGGCGGCCAAGCCCAGCTGGCGCAGGATCGACACCAGCAGCCACGCCGAGTCGCGACACGAGCCGATTCCCGTGCGGAGCGTGAAATCCGGCGTCTGCACACCGGGTTCCATCCGCAGGCTGTAGCCGACGTCGGCGTTCACCGCCCGGTTCAGGGCGACCAGGAAGTCGATGGTGCGCGTGCCGGGGGCGACGGCGAAGTTCTTCACCCACGCCTGGACGAGGTCGCCGGGCCCCGAGCCTTCCCCGGCCTCGTCGACCGGCCGCAGATAGGGCTTGAGGTCTTCGGCGAGCGCCTTGGGATATTCGAAGCCGATCTGTTCGGCCCAGTCCTCGATGAAGAAGTCGAACGGGTTGATCACCTTCATGTCGGCGATCAGCCCGACCGTGATGGTCAGGCTGCGGGCACGATTCGGGAACACCAGGCGGGCCAGGAAATTGCCGAACGCGTCCTGCTGCCAGTTGATGAAGTGATCTGCCGGCTCGACCTGCAGCGAATAGGCCTCGATCGGAGTGCGCGAGTGCGGCGCGGGGCGCAGCCGAACAACGTGGGGGTACACCTCCACCAGCCGATCGAACGTGTAGCTGGTGCGATGCTCCAGCGCCACCTTGATGCCCATCCGCTGATCCCATCACAAGGTTTCATCGCGCGCAGCGGACTGCCGGGCGCAGAATCGGGAGTGTGGCCACGTGGGACGACGTCGGGCGAATCGTCGGTGAGCTTCCCGAAACCGCGGAGGCCTCGCCGCGTAACTGGCGGGTGCGCAAGAAGCTGATCGCGTGGGAACGGCCGCTGCGCAAGGCGGACTACGCTGCGCTGGGCGCGGACGCCCCCGATGGAGACATTCTCGGGGCCCGGGTCGCGGACGAGGGCGTGAAGTTCGCGCTCGTCGCCGACGAACCCGGGGTGTACTTCACCACCCCCCATTTCGACGGCTACCCGGCGGTGCTGGTGCGCCTGGCCGAGATCGGCGTGCCGGAGCTAGAAGAGCTGATCACCGAGGCTTGGCTGGCGCAGGCACCGAAGACGCTCAGCAGAAAGTTCCTTAACGGAAGCTGAAAAGCGCTGGCAGACAACGGGCCACCGGCGGAGATACGCTTTACGAGGTGAGGACTTCGCTTCTCACGACCACCACAGCGTTGGCGTTTCTCGCGGCGAGCGCAGCGTGCTCGAGCGGCCCTCCGCGCCCCCGACCGCGACCACGTCGGCAGCGCCCAACCCCTCGGTCTCGGCTTCCGCATCGCCTCCCGGTCCGATGAAGATCACCGACCCGTACTCTCCGACGATCGTCCCGTCGGTCTTCACGACCAAGATCGACAATCCGTACTTCCCGCTGACGCCAGGGACCCGCACGATCTCTGAGGCGGCCCCCGCAGATGGGCTGCATCGCACAACCACCGACGTCACCCGCGACACCAGGAAGGTCATGGGCGTCGACACCGTCGTCGTCCACGACACAGTCACCGTCGACAACGAGCCGCTAGAAGACACCTTCGACTGGTATGCGCAGGACCGCGACGGCAACGTCTGGTACTTCGGCGAAGTCACCAAGGAATACAAGGACGGCAGCGTGGACACCGCCGGCTCGTTTGAGGGCGGCGTCAACGGCGCCCTGCCCGGCATCATCATGCCGGCGCACCCGCAGGTCGGCGATCAGTACCGGCAGGAGTACGCGAAGGGCGTCGCGGAGGATACCGGCGAGGTGCTCAGTCTCACCGGGAGTGAAACGACCCCATTCACCGGGCCCGCCAAGGATCTGTTGGTGACGAAGGACTCCGACCTGCTCGATCCCACGGGGCCGGGCGAGAACAAGTACTACGCCCGCGGTGTCGGGCTGATCCTCACCGTGGTGACAACGGGTCCACCCGAGCGCGACCAGGCCACCGTCGTCGAAAAGTTCTGATGTGATCGTCCTCGACGATGATCGTGAGCTCTCCGACGCCATCGATGAGCCGCGGCGCGAACCCTGCTGATCTCGTCGTATCGCGCGAACCGGTGGGGCAGACAGGTGCGGTCGTGCCGACGATCCCGATCACCATCACACCGCCACCGCCGGCCCCGACCATGGCGCCGACGATCGCACCGACCAGGATCGAAGCCGCGTCACCAGCGCCTGCCTATACCCCGTGAGCAAGCCCGCCGGCGCCGGTCGAACCCGGCGCGACGCAGCCTCGGCCGAAGCAAACGAGCCGACGCATCGGCCGTTCCCCCAGGAAACCACCGACTTCTTGGGGCCGCCGGGAACGAACCATTAGTGGTGTTGTCAAACGTTCCTGCACGACTGCTGTGAATCTTTAACCCCGCGTCGACGCCGCGGAGGATGATCTGGAGGCATGGCTGCAACAGATCCCACCTTTTACCGCAGCCCGGGTGCCGCCATCGCCGCAGCACCCGAGCAGCTTGCTTACGTTGTCGCATTCGACCCGGCCGGCCAGGCGAAAGACGCGGTTGCCGTGGTGGACTGCGATTCCGCTTCGTCGTCGTATGGCCGAGTGGTCGGCTGGTCGGAGCTTCCGACGGCAGGCAACGAACTGCACCACTTCGGCTGGAACGCCTGCTCGAGCGCGCTGTGCCACGACGGCCACGAGGGTCATGACATCGAGCGGCGCTACCTCGTCATCCCCGGCATCCGGTCGTCGAACACGTACGTCCTCGACACCAAACCCGACCCGCGAAACCCGGTGTTGGCGCATACGATTGACGCCGACGAACTCGCGTCCAAGGCCGGATACTCGCGCCCGCATACCGTGCACTGCGGGCCGGGTGGCATCTTCATGTCCGCACTGGGCGGACCGAACGGCGACGACGGTCCCGGCGGCGTCGCGCTGCTCGACCATGACACGTTCGAGGTGATCGGGCCGTGGGAGAAGGACCGCGGACCGCAACAATTCGCCTACGACGTGTGGTGGCATCTGCGCAACGACACCGTGATCACGTCGGAGTGGGCCTCGCCGTCGATGATCGAGAACGGGCTGAACCCCGAGGACCTGCTAGGCCGAAAGTTCGGGCACCACTTGAACTTCTGGAGCCTGTCCGAGCGCACTCTGACCCAACGGATCGATCTCGGCGACGCTCACCAGATGGTGCTGGAACTGCGGCCCGCTCATGATCCGTCGAAGACGTGGGGGTTCGCCGGCGTGGTGATCAGCGTCGAAGATCTGTCCGCCTCAGTGTGGCTGTGGCACCGCGACGGCGAGCAGTGGGCCGTCGACAAGGTCGTCACGATCCCTGCCGAACCGGCCGACGCCGATGACCTGCCGCCTGCGTTGAAACCTTTCGGCGCTGTGCCGCCGCTGGTGTCAGACATCGACCTATCGGTCGATGATCGCTGGCTCTACGTATCGTGTTGGGGCACAGGAGAACTCAAGCAGTTCGACGTCAGCGATCCCAGCCGCCCGCGCGAGACGGCGTCCGTTCGCCTCGGTGGGGTGATCCGGCGGGAGCCCCATCCTGCGGACCCGGAACTACGACTCGCAGGCGGCCCCCAGATGATCGAGATCAGCCGCGACGGCCGCCGCGTATACGTCACAAACTCGCTGTACGCGGCATGGGACGAGGTGTTTTACCCAGACGGTGTCGGCGCGTGGATGGCCAAGCTGGACGCCGACGTCGACGCGGGCGGGCTGGTTCCCGACCCAGGGTTCTTCCCGCACGGCGACGACTTCCGCGGCCTGCGGGTGCACCAGACCCGGCTGCAGGGCGGTGACGCGTCGAGCGATTCCTACTGCTTCACCGACTGAGGCGCCTGCGTCCGGGCGTGGATCAGCTTCGTCAACTCGAGAATCTGATTCGACAACTCGATCAGCTGCCTGTTCTGGTCATCCTCTTCCTGGACCATCTTCCACTGCAGGTCGGCGGCGGCCTGCCGCTTGAAGTCGGCGCGATTTTGGCTGATCATCACGAACGTCGACAGGAAGATCGCCTCGAGCGACACGATCATCGTCAACAGCCCGAAGGGATAACCCTCGATGCCGAAGATGATCCAGACCGCGAACCACAGGACGTGGAAGTAGACGAACGCCATCGACCGGCGAATCGGGTGATGGCATCAGCTATCCGGTTCTGGACGCTGGCGGCACGGGCCTCGTAGTGCTTGGCGAGCGCGGGATTGATCGGCTTGGGCAGCTTCGGGGGTACGAACCCGTGGTGCACCGAGCGGTCAGCGGTGGTGTTTGACATGGCTCACCGTAGCGATGGGCAACCGCGGTCCAGTTACCTTCGGCTGTGAATCCTCTTCGGATCAGCTGTTGGCCAGCTGCACCACGAGCTCGTCGGCCGGCACGTGATGGCCGCGCTCGCAGTAGATCTCGACGGCGGCCTCGGCGCCGCAGTCCCTATGGGCGAGGCGCAGCTGGGGGCTGTGCGGAAGGTGCCTCCTCCCCCACTCGAACATCGCCCACACCACCGGCATGAAGTCGGTCCCCGCGTCGGTAAGGACGTACTCGTCGCGACTTCGCTGACCGGGTTCCTTGTACGGCCGGCGTTCGAGCAGCCCGGCGTCGACCAGCTCGTTCAGGCGCGCCGATGCGGCAGCCTTGGTGACCCCGACCCGCCGCCAAAAGTCCTCGAACCGGGTGGTGCCGTAGTAGGCCTCCCGCATTATCAGCATCGCCGACTTGGTGCCCAGCAAGGCCATGGTCTTCTCGATCGGGCACTTGCCCACCGCCGACCAGGCGTCACGGTCGGCGAGCCGCCCCTGCAGCACTGTCATACAAGTCACTCCTTTCCTGGGTTGTTATCACTATACCTAGGTGTTATAGCTGGATATAGCGAGCACTACTCAGAGTCGAGTCTTCAGGAGGCAGCAATGGCCGGATACGTTGGCCGGGACGCGGTCATCGTCGGAGCGGTACGCACCCCGATCGGAAAGGGGAAGGCCGGAGGCGCGCTGCATGACGTGCTGCCCGTCGATCTCCTGGCGCACAGCCTGAAGGAACTCGTCAACCGGACAGGAATCGATCCGGTGGAGCTCGACGACGTCATCGCGGGCGCGGTCACCCAGGTGGGCGATCAGGCGGTCAACATCGCACGCAATGCGGTCCTCGGCGCGGGCTTCCCCGAGAGCGTGCCCGGCACGACCGTCGACCGCCAGTGTGGCAGCAGCCAGCAGGCCATCAGCTTCGCCGCCCAGGGCGTCATTTCGGGCGCCTATGACATCGTGATCGCCGCGGGCGTCGAGTCGATGGGCCGGGTCCCGATGGGCTCGAGTGTGCTGCCGGGCAGCGACCCGTTCGGCCAGATGTCTCAGCGCTACCCCGAAGGCCTTGTGCCGCAAGGTATCAGCGCCGAGCTGATCGCCGCGAAGTGGGGCTTTTCCCGCCAGCAGCTCGACGAGTTCTCCGCGGGCAGTCACGAAAAGGCCGCGGCGGCAACCAAAGAGGGCCGGTTCGACAACGAACTGGCGCCGATCGCAGGCCTGTCGACGGACGAGATCATCCGTCCGGGCACCACGGTCGACAAGCTCGCCGGTTTGAAGCCCGCGTTCTACAACCCGGGATATGAGGCCCGCTTCCCGCAGATCAAGTGGGAGATCACCGCGGGCAACTCGTCGCCGCTGTCGGATGGCAGCGCGGCCCTGCTGATCACCACCAGCGAGGCGGCACACCGCCTGGGGCTGCGTCCGCTCGCGAGGATCCACACCGCCACCGTGGTGGGGTCCGACCCGCTGTACATGCTGACCGGCGTGATCCCGGCGACCGAAAAGGTCTTGCAGCGCGCGGGATTGACGCTCGCCGACATCGACCTGTTCGAAGTGAACGAGGCGTTCGCACCCGTGGTGCTGGCATGGGCCCACGACACCGGCGCCGACCTGGCCAAGACGAACGTCAACGGCGGTGCGATCGCGATCGGCCACCCGCTGGGCGCCAGCGGTACGCGGATCATGACGACGATGGTCAACGCGCTCGAGCAGCGCGGTGGCCGATACGGGCTGCAGACGATGTGCGAGGCCGGCGGCATGGCCAACGCCACCATCATCGAGCGGCTCTAAGGCTTGCCTCCCCCGGTTGCACTCAGGGTCGTGATCTGGTGCCTTTCACGACCCTGAGTGCAACCTCAAGCCCGGGCTAACCGCGCTGCACCTCGAAGAGCGGGATGATGCGGCTGGTCTTGGCCTGGTACTCACCGAAACCCGGAGCCGCGGCGACCACCTTCGGGTACGCCTCGTCGCGCTCCGCGGGCGGCAGCTCGCGGACGGTCACGTCGTATGCGTCGATCCCCACCTCGATGTGCGCGTGCGGATTGGCCCGAAGGTTGTGCACCCAGTCCGGATTGGTCTCGGCGCCGGCCTTCGACCCAATGATGATCATCTTCCCGTCGATCGTCAGGTAGGCCAGCGGCGCCAGCCGCGGCTGACCCGACTTGGCGCCGGTGGTGGTAAGCAGCAGAAGAGTCGCGCCTTCGAACGGGCCGCCGACCTTGCCGCCGTTGGCCCGAAACTCGTCGACGATGTTCTTGTTGAACGCCTTCATGGTTTCCGCGTCAGGTATCTCAGTCATGCAATCTCCTTCAGTGCCGGCAACAGTTGTTCGGCCACGGCTTCGGGGCGCGCGGTCGGCGACCCTATCCGCAGGATCAGGTGTCGCGCGCCCGCATCGACGTAGCGTGCCAGCCAGTCCAGGCATTCGTCCACGGTGCCGCCGCGGATCGCCTGCACGCGGCGCATCACGTCGAGTGGCTGGCCGTAGTAGGCCCGCAGATACTCATCGAGTTCCGCGCCGGCACGCGCGCCGTTAAGGTTGACCGTCGCATACAACGCTGGCGTGACCTCACGGACGGCTTTCGCACGGATCCGATCCCACGCCCGTGCATATGCATTCACGTCCGGCAAGTAGGGCAGCCAGCCGTCATAGGTGGCCGCCACCCGTTCGATAACTTTTGTCGTGTCGCCACCCGCCAGCCACACCGGCGGCCCGCCCGGCCGCGCCGGCGGCAGCGCGTCGGCGAATTCGCCCCGCCCGCGCCATGTTTCGCGCCACAGCGTGACCGTCTTGTCGAGCCGGCCGCCGCGACCAGCGAACGGCATTCCGACAGCGTCGAATTCGCGGCGGCTCTCCGGCAGCGGTGCGCCGGAACCGAGCCCGAGTATCAGTCGCCCGGCGGAGAGCTGGTCGACGGTGGCCGCCTGCGCCGCCGCGAGCAGCGGATGACGCAGCGGACCGATCAACGCCGCGGTACCGAGCGCCAAACGTCTCGTCACCGCCGCGACCGCGGAAAGCACCGACAACGGTTCCGCCCGCGACCGCGCGAGCAATGAGTCACCGACCCACACCGAATCGAAGCCGGCCTCTTCTGCAGCCTTTGCGAACTCAATCAGCCCGCGCGCGTCATGCCGGCCCGTCATCGCGGTTTCCCTACTGGGCAGCATGATTCCGACGCTCACCGGCATCGCCGCTCAGACCTCGTTGAGTTCGAAGATCGGGATCACTCGACTGGTATTGGCCTGAAACTCCGCGAAGGCGGAGCCGAGGGCGTTGACCTTGGGAATGATGTCCTGGCGCTCGTCAGGCGGCAGTTGACGGGCCGTCACATCGAAGGACTCGCCTGCCAGTTCGACGCGAGCACGCGGGTCGGCCCGCAGGTTGTGCACCCACGCCGGGTTGACGTCTGCACCGCCGTATCCGGCGATGATGAACAGCTTCCCGTCGATGCGCTTGCAGGACAGCGGGGACAATCGCGGTTGACCCGACTTGGCGCCTGTCGTTGTGAGCAGCAACAGCTCATTACCCTTGAATGCGCCACCGACCTTCCCGTTGTTGGCACGAAACTCCTCGGCGACCTTGGCGTTGAACGCGTTGGCCGTCTCGATGTCGGGTGGCTGTCGGGTCATGCTCGTTGAAGCCTCCGGCGAATTGGCGTCTATTCCCGCGGGTGGGCCGAAATGGAGTATCCCATTACTCAAGACGCGGGTTTGGAGGCACGTGATGATCGGCTGGTGACTGATTCAGCCAGGACAGACCGGCCGACTCCCGATGTAGATGTCGTCGTCGTCGGCGCGGGCATTGCGGGCCTCTACCTTGCCTACCGGCTCAGCCGCGCCGGCCATCGACTGCGCGTATTCGAAGCGGGCGACGACCTCGGCGGCACGTGGTACTGGAACCGGTATCCGGGTGCCCGGGTCGACGTACCCAGCATCGACTACATGTACAGCTTCGATCCCAACTGGCAGCGCGACTGGCAGTGGTCGGAGAAGTACGCCACCCAGCCGGAGATTCTGCGTTATCTGAACCATATCGCCGATAAGCACGACCTACGGCGCCACATCACCTTCTCGACACGAGTGCGTCAGGCCGGCTGGGACGACGGTGCGTCGCTGTGGCGAGTGCGCACCGATGGCGGCGACGATGTCAGCGCTCGTTTCGTCGTGATGGCCACGGGCTGTCTGTCCATGCCCAAACAAGCCGAGGTCGACGGACTCGAGAGCTTCACCGGCGAGGTCTACTTCACCAGCCGATGGCCGCATGATCCAGTCGACTTCACCGGTAAGCGCGTGGCGGTGATCGGCACGGGTTCCTCTGGGGTGCAGTCGATTCCGGTCATCGCCGAGGAGGCGCGGGAGGTGGTGGTGTTTCAGCGCACCCCGACCTTCTCGATCCCGGCGCGCAACGGCCAGGTGTCGCCCGAGAGGCTCGCACTTTTCGCAGCGAACGAGGCCGATTACCGCAGCGCGGCGAGGATGTCCCCGGGCGGTATCCCGATGGAGCGCAGCATTACCCCAACGTTCAGCGTCTCCGAGGCGGAACGGCAACAACGCTATGAGCGCGCCTGGGGGATCGGCGAGCTGTTCGAGGCGATCAACGTCTACGCAGATGTGCTGAGCAACCCTGCAGCCAATCACGAGTTCGCCGAGTTCTTCCGGAACAAGATCCGCGCCATCGTCGACGATCCTCAGACGGCGTCCGATCTGTGCCCGACGGATTATCCCGTCGCGACAAAGAGGCCGTGCCTGGACACGAACTATTACGCCACCTACAACCTGCCGCACGTGCGCCTTGTCAACGTCCGAAAGCATCCGATCCGACAAATCACAGAAACCGGCATCGACACCGCCCACGAAGCCTTCACCTTCGACGCGATCGTCTTCGCCACCGGCTTCGACGCCGTGACGGGTGCGATAACGGCCGTCGACATCACGGGCCGTGACGACGCGGCGTTGAAGGACAAATGGGCAGACGGGCCGCAGACGTATCTCGGGTTGACCACGGCCGGCTTCCCGAATCTGTTTCTCATCACCGGACCCGGAAGTCCTTCGGTGCTGTCGAACATGGCCGTCTCGATCGAGCAGCACGTGGACTGGGTGCTCGACTGCCTCGGTCACCTCCGCGCACACGGCTTCGCCGCCATCGAGCCGACGGCAATGGCCGAAGCGGGGTGGACGCAACACGTCAACGACTGCGCCGACATCACGCTCTTCCCCGCCGCCAACTCTTGGTACATGGGTGCCAACGTGCCAGGCAAACCGCGGGTATTTCTGCCCTACCCTGCGGGAGTCGACTTCTACCGGGCCACCTGTGACGAGGTGGTCGCACGTGACTATCTGGGCTTCAAGCTGTCCGGCCCCGAGGGCTCGATGTGCAACGACGGCTTGGTGCGCCGGTTGCAACCGGACGTGGAGATGATCCTCATCCAGATGGCGGCAATGAATCTGCCGACCCTGGATTCGATGCCAGTTGACGAGGCCCGCGCCTTCTACGCTCAGATGTCAACGACTCGTCCGCCTGGACCGGACGTCGGCGAGATCGTCGATGGTGTACTACCCGGAGCGACAGGCGACCTGGCGTACCGGCTTTATCGGCCGCCGACCCCGGGCCCGCACCCGATCGTCGTGTTCTTCCACGGCGGGGGTTGGGTTGTGGGCGACGCTGTCTCGGACGATCCGCTGTGCCGGGACCTGTGCGTGCGCAGCGACGCGATCGTCATCTCGGCGGACTACCGTCATGCGCCGGAGCACCGATTCCCCGCCGCAGTCGATGACGCCATGGCCGCGGTGCGGTGGGTCGCCGACAATGCCGAGGCACTCGGCGGTATGCCGGGACGGCTCGCGGTGTGCGGCTGGAGCGCGGGTGGCAATCTCGCGGCGGTGGTTTCCCGGCTCACCCGGGACGCGGGTGGACCACACATCGTCGGGCAGGTATTGCTGACGCCGCCAACCGACGGCGACCTGACACGCGCCTCCTACGTCGAGAATGCGGACGGCTACGGTCTCACCACCACGCTGGCCCAGTGGTGTTACGACCACTACATCGACCCGGCCGATCGACGCGATCCCCGCTTCGCGCCCTTGTGCGCGGGCGATCTGTCCGGGTTGCCGCCTGCGATCGTGGTCACGGCCGAGTTCGATCCCCTACGGGATGAAGGTAAGGCGTACGCCGCTGCACTCGATGCGGCAAGCGTCCCAGTCGAGCACGTCCGTGCCCGCGGCCACACACACCAGTCGTTGACCATGGTCGACGTGGCACTCTCCGGCGCGCCCGTCCGCGCGCGAATTGCCAACGCGCTGCGTGGCTTCTTCTTGCCGACGCGCACGCCGGAAACGGCCGCCTAGCCGTCCTTCGCGGGCTTGGCGTCGATTCCGGACTCCTTGCGCTGCTGCGGCGTGATCGGCGCGGGTGCACCGGTCAGCGGATCGACGCCACCGCCCGACTTCGGGAAAGCGATGACCTCACGGATCGAATCCATGTCCGACAGCAGCGCGTTGATCCGGTCCCACCCGAACGCGATGCCGCCGTGCGGCGGCGCGCCGAATGTGAACGCTTCCAAGAGGAATCCGAACTTCTCCTCGGCTTCGGCCTTGTCAAGGCCCATCACCGCGAACACCCGTTCCTGAATGTCGCGGCGGTGGATACGAATCGAGCCGCCGCCGATCTCGTTGCCGTTGCACACCACGTCGTACGCGTCGGCCAGCACCAGGCCAGGATCGGTGTCGATGCTGTCCTCGAACTCCGGCTTGGGCGCGGTGAACGCGTGGTGCACCGCCGTCCAGGCGCCCGACCCGACGGCGACGTCGCCGTGTGCGGTCGCCTCGTCGGCGGGTTCGAACAGCGGCGGGTCGACCACCCAGGTGAACGCCCACGCGTTGGGGTCGATCAGGTCCTGCCGCTTGGCAATCTCGATGCGGACCGCGCCGAGCAGCGCCCGCGACGACTTGGCCGGTCCGGCGGAGAAGAAGACGCAGTCACCGGGTGACGCGCCGACATGGACCGCCAACCCGTCGCGCTCGGCGTCGGAAAGGTTCTTGGCGACGGGGCCGCCCAGCGTGCCGTCGTCGTCCACCAGCACGTAGGCCAGCCCGCGGTGGCCGCGCTGCTTGGCGAACTCCTGCCAGCCGTCGAGCGTGCGGCGCGGCTGCGACGCCCCGCCCGGCATGACGACGGCCCCGACATAGGGCGCCTGGAACACGCGGAACGGGGTGTCCTTGAAGAAGTCGGTGCACTCCACGAGTTCCAGTCCGAACCGCAGATCGGGTTTGTCGGAGCCATAGAGACGCATCGCGTCGGCGTAGGTCATCCGCGGCAGCGGCAACGGCACGTCGTAGCCGATCAGCGCCCACAACGCCTTGATGATCTGCTCGGAGATCGCGATGACGTCCTCGGTGTCGACGAAGCTGAGCTCCATGTCGAGCTGGGTGAACTCGGGTTGCCTGTCGGCGCGGAAGTCCTCGTCGCGGTAGCACCGCGCGATCTGGTAGTAGCGCTCCATGCCCGCGACCATCAGCAGCTGCTTGAACAGCTGGGGGCTCTGCGGCAACGCGTACCAGGACCCGGGCTGCAACCGCGCCGGGACGAGGAAGTCGCGAGCGCCCTCGGGCGTGGAGCGGGTCAGGGTCGGCGTCTCGATCTCGACGAAGCCATGGGCGTCGAGGACATCGCGCGCGGCCTTGTTCACCCGGCTGCGCAGACGGATCGCGGCGGCGGGACCGGCCCGGCGGAGATCGAGGTAGCGGTGCCGCAGCCGCGCCTCCTCACCGACGTCGCCGCCCCTCGCGGACCCGGCCTCGTCGATCGGGAACGGCAGCACGGCACTCGGGCTGAGCACCTCCACGTCCTCGGCGATCACCTCGATCTCGCCGGACGGGATCTGGAGGTTGGCGTTGCCCTCGGGACGCTTCTCGACGCTGCCGACGACCTTGAGGCAGTACTCGCTGCGCAGGTGGTGCGCGACCGCTTCGTCGCGGATCACGACCTGGGCGACGCCGCTGGCGTCGCGCAGGTCGATGAAGGCCACTCCCCCGTGGTCGCGGCGCCGCGCCACCCAGCCGGCCAGGGTCACCCGGGTGCCCTCGTCGGCGGCGGTGAGGGTCCCGGCGTCGTGCGTGCGGATCACTGGGTGTTCTCCTCGGGGTCGTCGGTGCTGGTCACGATCGTGGGCCGGAGGTCACCCTCCGGTGGTGTCCAGGTCGCGGTGTCCGCGTCGACCTGGTCGCCGGATCGGATGTCCTTCACCTGGTCGCTCGCCCCGGTCTCGGTCGCGGGGAACCAGACGAACGGGATGCCGCGGCGCTCGGCGTACCGGATCTGGCGGCCGTACTTCTGCGGGGTCGGCGCGACCTCGCAGGAGATGCCGCGGCTGCGGAGTCTGTCGGCCACGCGCTCGCTGACCGGGCGGCTCTCGTCGTCGGCGAGGGCGACCAGCACGGCGCTCGGCACGGCCCGGCTGCCGGCGAGCACGCCTTCGGAGATGAGCGGCACCAGCGTGCGGGAGAGGCCGAACGAGATCCCGACCCCCGGGTACGTCGTGCGCCCGTCGGAGGCGAGGGCGTCGTACCGCCCGCCGCCGCCGACGGCCTTGAGCCGCTCGTAGCCCACCATGAAGATCTCGACGACGGTGCCGGTGTAGTAGTCGAGCCCACGGGCGATGCGCAGGTTGGCCTCGACCGACACGCGTCCTCCGCTCGCGCGGACCGCGTCGGCGCAGCCCTCGAGCACCGCCGAGAGCTCCACGAGCCCGCGGCTCAGCAGCTCGTCGTCGACGCCGAGCGCCTGCACCCGCTGGACCAACGTGTGGTCGGAGACCCGGATCGTCGCCAGCTCGAGGCAGCGTTCGGCCTGCTCCCGGGTGGCACCGGCGTTCTCGACGAGCAGCTCCGCGACCGCCTCCGGCGCGAGCTTGTCGAGCTTGTCGATCTGCCGGATCGCGGCGGTGACGTCGGGGATCCCCAGCCCCTGGTAGAAGCCCTGGATCAGCTTGCGGTTGTTCACCTGGAAGGACAGGCGCGGCAGGGGCAGACCACCGAGCGCCTGCACCATCACGCGCATCACCTCGACGTCGTGGTGGAACGGCAGCTCGTCCTTGCCGACGACGTCGATGTCGGCCTGGGTGAACTGGCGGTAGCGACCCTCCTGGGGGCGCTCGCCGCGCCAGGCCGGCTGGATCTGATAGCGGCGGAAGGGGAACTCCAGCTGACCGGCGTTCTCCAGCACGTAGCGCGCGAACGGCACGGTGAGGTCGAAGTGGAGGCCCAGCCCCGTGTCGTCAGCGGAGTCGTCGGCCTGCAGGCGACGAAGGACGTAGAGCTCCTTGTCGATCTCGCCCCCCTTGGCCATCCGGTCGAGCGGCTCGACCGCACGGGTCTCGATGTTCGCGTACCCGTGCAGCTCGAAGGTGCGCGACAGCGCGGCCACGACCTCTCGCTCGACCGTGCGGGCCGCGGGCAGCAGCTCCGGGAAGCCGCTGAGCGGCGTGGGCTTGCTCATGGGTCAGAGTCCTCGGGTGACGCGCGCGACGCCGTCGTCGTCGACGGTCTTGTCGGCGAGGTCGAGCAGGAACGGGTTGGTCGCGCGCTCCCGGCCGATCGAGGTCTGTTCGCCGTGGCCCGGGAGGACGGCGATGTCGTCGGGCAGCGAGAGCACCTTGTCGCGCAGGGTCTCCAGCATCGTCGCGTGGTCACCGCCCGGCAGATCGGTGCGACCGATGGAGCCGGCGAACAGCAGGTCTCCGGAGAACATCACCTGCGAGATGCCGTCGCCGGCGTACGGCGTCCGGAACGTGACCGAGCCCTCGGTGTGACCAGGGGTGTGGTCGACGGCCACCTCCAGACCGGCCAGCTCGAGGCGCTGGCCGTCGGCCAGCTCGGCCACGTCGTCGGGCTCGGTGAACTCGTACTTCCCGCCGAGCAGCATCGCGGCGCTCTCGCGGGAGAGGCCCGCCATCGGATCGGACAGCAGGTGCCGGTCGGACGGGTGGATCCAGGCGGTCGCGTCGTACGCGCCCGAGACCGGGGTGACCGACCACATGTGGTCGATGTGTCCGTGGGTGAGCAGCACGGCGACCGGCTTGAGCCGGTTCTCACCGATGATGTCGGCGATGCCCGGCGCGGCGTCGTGCCCGGGGTCGACGACCACGCACTCGGACCCGGGGCCGGTGGCAACGACGTAGCAGTTCGCGGCCCACGAGCCTGCGGGGAAGCCGGCGATCAGCACCCCGGCAGACTATCCACCGGCCGTGAGCGTGATGGAATCGGTGCGTGGGCGCTTCGGCGGCCCTGGCTAGCATGGGGCGGTGTCCATGGTCGGCAGAGCGACGAGACGGACCAAAGAGGAACGAAAGTGACGACGAGCGAGTGGGGACGCGTCGCCGAGGACGGAACGGTCTTCGTACGGACCGCAGACGGGGAGCGCGAGGTCGGGCAGTACCCCGAGGGGTCGTCCGACGAGGCCCTGGCCTTCTACACCAAGCGGTACGACGAGCTGGCCGGCAGCGTGCACCTGCTCGAGCAGCGGGTGCTCGCCGGTGTCGTGTCGCCCGACGAGGCCACCGAGTCCCTCCGCAACCTGCGGACACAGGTCGTCGACGCCCGCGCGGTCGGTGACCTGACCAGCCTGGTCGGCCGGCTCGACTCCCTGCTCCCCGTGATCTCCCAGCAGCGGCAGGCCCGCCGGGTCGAGCGCGCGGAGAGGGCCGCGGCGACGAAGACGGAGAAGGAGCGTCTGGTCGCCGAGGCGGAGAAGCTGGCCGAGGGCAACGACTGGCGCAACGGCGCCAACCGGCTGCGGCAGCTGCTCGACGAGTGGAAGGCCCTGCCGCGCATCGACCGGACTGCGGACGACCAGCTCTGGCGGCGGTTCTCGACCGCACGCACGACGTACACCCGGCGACGCAAGTCGCACTTCGCCGAGCAGAACGAGAAGCGCGAGGGGGCTCGGGTCGTCAAGCAGCGGCTGGTCAAGGAGGCCGAGTCGCTGGCCAACTCCCGCGAGTGGGGACCGACGTCCGGCGCCTATCGAGACCTGATGCGGCAGTGGAAGGCCGCCGGCCCGGCACCGCGCGAGGTCGAGGAGGAGCTGTGGAAGCGGTTCCGAGGCGCCCAGGACACGTTCTTCGGGGCGCGCGACGAGGCGATGGCCGCCCAGGACTCCGAGTTCGCTGCCAACGCCGAGGCCAAGGAGAAGCTGCTCGCCGAGGCCGAGCAGCTGGTACCGGTCACCGACGTCGAGGGTGCCAAGCGCGCGATCCGCGAGATCGCCGAGCGCTGGGACGCGATCGGCAAGGTGCCGCGCGACCAGATCCGCCCCCTCGAGGACCGGATGCGAGCCGTCGAGCAGGCCATCCGGGGCATCGAGGAGGAGAAGTGGCGTCGTACCGACCCCGAGAAGTCCGCCCGCGCCGACGACATGGTCGCCAAGCTGCACGAGGCGATCGGCAAGGTCGAGGCCGACCTGGACCGCGCTCGCTCGGCCGGTGACCAGAAGAAGGTGACCGAGCTCGAGGAGAACCTCGCCTCCCGCCGCGCCTTCCTGGAGATGGCCGAGCGCGCGTCCGCCGACTACTCGGGTTAGCGGGCCGGACGGCCCCTACTGGGTGACGCGGTAGGCGTCGAAGACGCCGGGGACGGAGCGGACGGCGCGGAGCACGGTGTCGAGGTGCTTGGCCTCGGCCATCTCGAAGGTGAAGCGGGTCTTGGCGACGCGGTCGCGGGTGGTGGAGAGCGTGGCGCTGAGGATGTTCACGTGGGCGTCCGAGAGCACCATGGTGATGTCCGACAGCAGGCGGGCGCGGTCGATCGCCTCGACCTGGATGTTCACCAGGAACGTCGAGTGCGCGGTGGGCGCCCACTCGACGTCGAGCAGGCGCTCGGGCTGGCGCTGGAGCTCGCCGGCGTTGGTGCAGGTGCGGCGGTGGACCGAGACGCCGCCACCCTTGGTCACGAAGCCGAGGATCGCGTCGGGCGGAACCGGTGTACAGCAGCGGGCCAGCTTCACCCAGACGTCAGGGGCGCCCTTGACGATGACACCGGACTCTCCCGGCGCGGACACCTTGGAGCGGGCCCGCGGTGCGGTGATGCTGACGGCCTCGGCGAGATCCTCCTGGGCACCGTCGTCCCCGCCGTGCAGCTCGATCACCCGGCGTACGACGGCCTGGGCGCTGAGGTTGCCCTCGCCCACCGCGGCGTAGAGCGCGGAGACGTCGGCCAGCCGGAAGTGCATCGCGGCCAGCGTCAGCGACTCGTGCGACAGCACGCGCTTGAGCGACTGCCCCTCCTTCCGCATCAGCTTGGCGATCTGCGCCTTGCCGCGCTCGATCGCCTCCTCGCGGCGTTCCTTGGTGAACCACTGCTTGATCTTGGACCGCGCCCGCTGTGACTTGACGAAGCCCAGCCAGTCGCGTGACGGACCGGCGGTCGGCGCCTTCGACGTGAAGATCTCCACGACGTCGGAGTTGTCGAGCGTGGACTCCAGCGGCACGAGCCGCCCGTTGACCCGCGCCCCGATCGTGTGGTGCCCGACCTCGGTGTGGACGGCGTAGGCGAAGTCGACCGGCGTGGAACCTGCCGGGAGGGCGATCACGTCGCCACGTGGGGTGAAGACGTAGACCTCGGCGCGGTTGATCTCGAAGCGCAGCGACTCGAGGAACTCCCCCGGGTCCTCGACGTCGTTCTGCCAGTCGAGCAGCTGGCGCACCCAGTTGATGTCGTCGAGGTCCCCCAGCCGGTCGGTGTCGAGGCCGTTGCGACGGTCCTCCTTGTACTTCCAGTGCGACGCGACGCCGTACTCGGCGCGCCGGTGCATCGCGTACGTGCGGATCTGCATCTCGACGGGCTTGCCCTGCGGCCCGATCACGGTGGTGTGCAGCGACTGGTACATGTTGAACTTCGGCGTCGCGACATAGTCCTTGAACCGGCCGAGCACCGGCGCCCATCGCGCATGGAGTACGCCGAGCGCCGAGTAGCAGTCGCGGTCCTCCTCGAGGAGGATCCGCAGCGCCACCAGGTCGTAGATGTCGCTGAACTCCCGGCCGCCCACGATCATCTTCTGGTAGATCGAGTAGTAGTGCTTGGGTCGACCGGTCACGCTCGCCTTGATCTTGGCGTCCTTGAGGTCCTGCTCGACCTGCTCCTTGACCTGGGCCAGGAACTGGTCCCGGGACGGCGCGCGCTCGGCCACCATGCGCACGATCTCGTCGTAGATCTTCGGGTGGAGCGTCGCGAAGGCGAGGTCCTCGAGCTCCCACTTGATGGTGTTCATGCCGAGCCGGTGGGCCAGCGGCGCGTAGATGTCCAGGGACTCGGTGGCCTGCCGCTCCTGCGTCGACTGCTTGACGTAGCGGACCGTGCGCATGTTGTGGAGGCGGTCGGCCAGCTTGATGACAAGCACCCGGATGTCGCGGGCCATCGCCACGATCATCTTGCGGATCGTCTCGGCCTGGGCCGTTTCGCCGTACTGGACCTTGTCCAGCTTGGTGACGCCGTCGACGAGCACGGCGACCTCGTCGCCGAAGTCGGACCGCAGCTCGTCGAGGGTGTACGGCGTGTCCTCGACCGTGTCGTGCAGCAGCGCCGCCACCAGCGTGGGCTCGGTCATGCCGATGTCGGCCAGGATCGTGGCGACCGCGAGCGGGTGGGTGATGAACGGGTCACCGCTCTTGCGCGACTGCGCACCGTGGAGGTGCTCGGCCGTCCGGTAGGCCCGCTCGATCAGGGCGAGGTCGGCCTTGGGGTGGTTGGTCCGGATGGACCGGAACAGCGGCTCGAGCTCGGGTCGCTCGTTCTGGTTGCGACCCCCGCCCATCCGGGCCAGCCGGTTGCGCACCGTCCGTGGCGACGGCAGGCGGTCGGCGGCGCGCTCGCGCGCGGACGGTCCACGCTCCGCGGCGCGCTCGGCAGCCCGCTCGGCAGCGCGCTCCTGCGCCACCGGGATGCTGCCGTCGGTCGTCATGCACCGAGTCTACGGGCGCCCCGGTGTGCTCAGACGGTCATCAGGCTGGTCAGGGGCAGGTCGCCGATCGCCTCGCGGCCGGGCAGGAAGCCGAGATCCATCAGCACCGCGACCCCGTGAGCCACCGCGCCGCTGTGCTCCACCAGGCGCCGGGTCGCGGCGACGGTGCCACCGGTCGCGAGGACGTCGTCGACCAGGAGCACCCGGTCGCCGGCGCGCAGACCGTCCCGGTGCACCTCGAGGGTGGCCTCGCCGTACTCGAGCGCGTAGGACTCGGCGTACGTCGCGCGCGGCAGCTTGCCGGCCTTCCGGACGGGCACGAGGCCGGCTCCGAGCGCCAGCGCCACCGGCCCGGCCAGGATGAAGCCGCGCGCCTCCATCCCGACGACGTGGTCGACGACACTCCGTCCCGACTCGTCGCGCCCCGCGTCGGCCAAGGCCTCGACGATGAGACCGAAGGCCTCCGGGTCGGCGATCACCGGCGTGATGTCCTTGAAGACCACACCTGGCTCGGGGAAGTCCGGAACGTCGACCACCAGTCGGCGCAGAGCGTCGGCCGCGGCGGTCGCGTCCGGACGCGTCACTTCTTGCCCCGCTTGGACTTCGACTTGCGGCTCGGCTGCGCGCGTCCGCTGGCGGAGCTCGGCCGCACCGGCCCACGCGAGGGCGGTACGACGCGCCCGCGGCCCGTGGCATCGGTGTTGGGCTGCGGTCGGGCACCGCCCGTCCGAGCTGCCGCGGTCTGCTCCTCGCGGTCGCCCGGGACCGCCGGCCCCTCGGCCACGGGCATGTCGTCGGTGTAGACCGGCACCTGCGCGTAGGGGTCGACCTGGTGCCGGCGGCGTGCCTTCACCCGCTTCTCGAGCTCCTGCACGTCGGGCTCGCGCGACTTCATGTGCGCCAGCAGCGGCGTCGCGATGAAGATCGAGGAGTACGTGCCGGCAGCCATGCCCACGAACAGGGCCAGCGCCAGGTCCTTCAGGGCACCGGAGCCGAGCTGGACGGCACCGACGTACAAGATGGCGCCGACCGGGATCAGGGCGACGATCGAGGTGTTGATGGACCGCACCAGAGTCTGGTTCACCGCCAGGTTGGCCGCCTCCGCGTACGTCTGGTGGGTGCCTCGGAGGTTCTTGGTGTTCTCGCGGACCTTGTCGAAGACGACCACCGTGTCGTACAGCGAGAAGCCGAGGATCGTGAGTACGCCGGTCACCGTCGCCGGCGTCACCTCGAACCCCGACAGGGCATAGATCCCCACCGTGATCAGGAGGTCGTGCGCCAGGGCCACCATCGCGGCCACCGACATCTTCCATTGTCGGAAGTAGCCCCAGATCATCAGCGTGACCAGCACCAGGAACACGA
>Ga0157372_10001642_pt1 | contig 24312 bp, 20 predicted proteins | sample C55metaG_FD_115307 | JGI IMG/M metagenome (GOLD analysis project Ga0157372, IMG submission 115307) | Corn rhizosphere microbial communities from Kellogg Biological Station, Michigan, USA - C5-5 metaG | ecosystem: Host-associated > Plants > Roots > Rhizosphere > Soil | place: USA: Michigan...
AGGTCGAAGGCTTGTGGGCGCTGGGCTGAGTGCGGGTGCTCGGCATCGGCGTAAACTTTGAGCTTCTTCGCCATAGCCTTGCCGAGCTTGTTCTTCGGCAGCATGCCCTTGATAGCGAACTCAATGACTCGCTCCGGGCGCTTGGCTATCATCTCCTTTGCGGTGGTCTGTCTCAGACCTCCCGGGTATAAAGTGTGATGACGGTAAAGTTTCTGCTCAACTTTGTTTCCCTTCAACACGGCTTTTCGTGCGTTGATCACAACAACGTGATCGCCGGTGTCGAGAAAGGGAGTCCACTGCGGACTGCGCTTGCCTGTCAGTATTGAAGCAACTTCAGACGCCAGATGCCCGACGGTTTGACCGCTCGCATCCACCACGTACCATTTTCGTCTTCCAGCGAGTTCCTTACCGCTGGGGAAGTATGTCGACATAGTTAACTATCTCTGTTTACAGCGAATAAAACGCGAACGGCTAGAATACCGTTGCGCCAAAATGATTGTCAACTCTCTGCGGCTCTCTGCGTATCTCTGCGGCCCTCTGCGTTAGCAGAAAACCGTAACGCAGAGGACGCAGAGATACGCAGAGAGCCGCAGAGAAAAGGCCCTTCGGGATCCGAAGGGCCTCGATTGCCAGATTACCACAAACCGTTACGGCTTGTCTGGAGTCTTGGGTTTTTCGGTCTCGCCTTCCTTCTTGAGCTTCGGCGGCTCTTGAGTCGACTTCTGTTCGCCATCCGTAGTGGTCGTACTCGAATCGTCCGGAGTCGGTTGCCGACGTTTCAGAGTCGGTCTTCCTGGTGCCGAACCGTCGTCACTAGCCTGGATCGCGCCAGCCGTGGAGGCGCGGGCGTTTGAAAGTCTCAACAACCGGCCCTTGACTCGCTGAAACTCAGAACTGCTGATCACATACTCTTCGTTCTCAGGAAACCTGGCTGCCAAAGCAAGCGCCGAGGCTCTGCGGTCCGGCGGCGCCGGGTGCGTCATAAAAGCTCGAGCGATGAAACCGGGTTTCTTCTTGTTCTTCGCTTCCAACTTCTCAAACATCGTGGCCATGGCGCCCGGGTCGTAACCAGCGGCGTACATGTATTGAACGCCCAGCTTGTCCGCTTCTTCTTCGGCGCTGCGGCTGAACTTCATGAAGATTCCGAGCAGTCCGATTCCGGCCGTGTTCTGATAAATCATTCCCGGAATGCCACCCAGGAATATGGAGCCCGCGAGCGCCGCGTACTCGAGCAAGCTTCCCTTGGTCTGGTTTTCAACCGCGTGTCGTGCCGCAACGTGTGCGATTTCGTGAGCCATCACGCCAGCCAGTTCAGCTTCGTTATCGGCGGCGAGGATCAGTCCTTTGTTTACGTAAAAGAAACCGCCCGGCAGCGCAAACGCGTTTACTTCATCCGAGTCGATAACTTTGATTGTGAATGGGACTTTCGCGTCGGAGTGCAGAACGATGTTCTGACCGACACGGTTGACGTACTCGGTAATAGTCGGGTCGTCGACAAACTTGGCCTGGCGGTCAACTTCGAGTGCCAGTTCGCGTCCGAGTCGTACTTCCTTCTCCGTCGAACCGCTCATCTTCGCGATGATCCCGGTATTGATATTCCGTTTGCCGATCATGGCCGGATCTTCGTTTGTCCCGAGCGGCTTGTTTGACTTAACGACGGCGGGCTCAGTCTTCTTCTGATCCGCCTTCTGATCCACCTTCGCGTCCGGCTTCGCCTGCGATTGAGTTTGGCTGGCTTTTGGAGCTTGCTCGTCCGGTTTCGCCGCCGGCGTCTGTGCAAGTGCAGCCACTGAGCTTGCTAATAGTGAAGCGGTTAAAACGAAAGCACTCGTGGCGCGGGAGAAGTTGTTCATTTCAAAACCTCCGAAATTTTCAGCCGACCTGAGGGAAGGGGTAGACGCACGCTTTTCGCTAATTCCTGGCGCGCAGTCTATGATGCTCAGGTTTGGCACCTTGGTTGTGCGCCTTTGCTAGCGTTTGCTTGATAAATATACCCATGCCCGACGCGAAAAGGAAGCAAAAGCCGCCAGTCTCGGTCACAGTCTCGATCATCGGCGCCGGCCGTCTCGGAACCGCCCTCGCTGTCGCGCTTGCGGATAAGAGTTATTCAATCCAGTCGTTGGTTGCTCGCACCGCCGCGAGCGCACGAAAAGCAGCCAAACTTTTAGACCCTTTGGACGATACCGCCCAGGTATTGGCGGCGAAAAACCTGGGTTCGTTGCAGCCGGCGGACTTGTTTTTGATCACCACACCTGACGATCAGATTGCCCACGTCGCTTCAGAACTAGCAAGACTCGAAAACACACGCGCTCGCGCACAGAAGCCCACCGCGCTGCACACCAGTGGAGCGCTCTCGGCAGAAGTGCTCGCGCCGCTGCGCAAGCGAGGCTGGAGCACCGGTTCAATTCATCCACTGATCTCCGTCAGCGGCAGCACGACAGCGCTCGACGGCGCGTTTTGGAGTATCGAGGGCGACAAGACCGCGTTGCGAGTGGGGAAAACAATCGTTCGAGATCTCGGCGGGAAGAGCTTCTCGATCCGTTCTGAAGATAAACCGCTTTACCATGCGGCCGCCGTGATGTCGGCCGGGAACGTGGTGGCACTGTTCGATGTAGCGCTTGAAATGTTGATGCAGTGTGGTCTGGATCGAAAAACAGCCCGCAGCATCCTGCTGCCTTTGCTCGCCAGCACGGTACACAATCTCGAGACTAAAGATCCTGCCGCTGCTTTAACAGGCACATTTGCGCGTGGTGATATCGAAACCGTGAAACGCCATCTGAAGGCGCTCAAAACTAACAAAGACGCGCTAGAGCTTTATCGCTTACTCGGCAAACGATCCCTGAAACTGACGAAAGACCATCCACAGATTACGCAGATGCTCGATTCAGTGTAATCTGTGGGCGCGCGTGCGCGCGCCATAAGCACCATGCAGCCAACACCAACCGCGAGCTACAGTTTGACCTTGCGTGTCAGACTATCTTCACGCGCAGGCTCGCTTGGTGAACTGACGATGGCAATTGGACGCGCCGGCGGCGACATCGGCGCGATCGACATCGTCACTGTCGGTAACGACTACATCATTCGCGACATCACTGTCAGCTCGGTCTCCAGTAAACACGGTGAACAGATTGTCGAGGCGGTTAAAGATATCGACGGCGTCGAGTTGCTTCACGTTTCCGATCCGACGTTTCTCATGCATCTTGGTGGTAAGATTGAAGTCGTCTCGAAAGTACCTCTGAAGACGCGCGCGGATCTCTCGATGGCCTACACTCCGGGCGTCGCTCGAATCTGCGACGCCATTCAGCGAGATCCTGAAAAAGCTTTCACACTAACGATCAAGAAGAACACTGTTGCGGTGGTAACCGACGGCACAGCCGTGCTTGGCCTGGGTGATATTGGACCAGCGGCCGCGTTGCCGGTGATGGAAGGGAAGGCGATGTTGTTCAAGGAGTTCGCCGGCGTCGATGCCTTTCCTATCTGTCTGAACACAAAAGATCCGGATGAGATCGTGCAGGCAGTGAAAGCGATCGCGCCCGCGTTCGGTGGAATCAACCTCGAAGACATCTCCGCACCACGTTGCTTCCAGATTGAAGAGCGACTCAAGGAAGAACTCGACATCCCGGTCTTTCACGACGATCAGCACGGCACCGCGGTTGTCGTACTCGCCGCCTTGATCAACGCGCTGAAGTTAGTAAAGAAGCCGATCAGAGAGATCAAGGTTGTTGTGAACGGAGTCGGTGCCGCGGGCGTGGCGTGCTCGAAGATCATCATGGCGGCCGGTGTGCGCAACATCATCGGGTGCGATCAAACTGGTGCGATCTATCGCGGTCGCCAGGAGAATATGAACTCGGTGAAAGACTGGTACGCCCAAAACACGAATCCGAATGACGAGAAGGGAACAGTTCACGACGTCATTAAAGGTGCAGATGTGTTTCTCGGATTGTCAGTACCCGGTGTGATCAATGAAGACGATGTGAAGAACATGGCTGAGAAACCAATCGTCTTTGCGATGGCCAACCCGACTCCCGAAATCATGCCTGAAGACGCTGCGCCGTACGTCGCTGTGATGGCGACTGGCCGGTCCGACTATTCCAACCAGATCAACAACGTGCTCTGCTTCCCCGGAATCTTTCGCGGCGCGCTCGCGTGCCGGGCGTTGCGAATAAACGAAGAGATGAAACTCGCTGCCGCGAATGCGATCGCCGACATCATCACCGATGCCGAGCTGCATCCCGAGTACATCGTTCCATCAGTGTTCGACAAGCGAGTTGCGGAAGCCGTCGCACGTGAAGTCGAAGCCGCCGCCCACCGCACCGGTGTTGCCCGCCGCCAAGAATAGCCGCAAAAAGGCACAAAAAGCACAAAAGATAAATTCAAAACCGGTACTGGAGATTAATTCAAACCGGTACTGGCTAATCCTCTCTTTTGTGACTTTTGTGCCTTTTTGCGGCTAATCCTTTGGCGATGAGTGGCACGATCTGTCGCGGTACGTCGATCGCGGCTTTAATATGGCGAGCATGTGTAAAGTGCCCGGCGACATAAATTCCCGGCACGTTAGTTTCGTATGTTTCGGGATTGTAGACCGGCACCTCCGTGAGTTTTCCCGGTTCTGTTTCCACTCCGAGATTTTTCAACAACGTCAGATCGGCGTCGCTGCCGACGAGCACAAAAACGACATCGTTCTTCAGCGTCAACGACTCACCCGTCTCAGTCGTTAGCGTAACGTCCGTTTCCGTAATCTCGTCGACGTGTTTATAAAGGACCACCTTGAGGCGCCCGGCTTCGATCTCGGTTTCGAGTGGAGTTCGCACCCAGTGTTTCATCGCGCCGGCTTTCGGATCGCGGTTCTCCCAATCTTCGCGCCAGATCGCCATTGTTGTGCGCGCGCCTTCTTCCGAGAGAAACAACGCAGCTTCAGCGGCACTGTTGCCACCGCCAACCACGAGCGCATCTTTGCGAACGTAAGGATATGGTTCGATGAAAAGATGATGCACCTTCGGCAACTCTTCGCCCGGTACGTTCAAGCGGCGAGGTATTTCCATCGCGCCGATTGCAAACAACACACGCGCCGCGTTGTATTCAGCCCGATCGGTCTTGACAACAAAACCTTCTTGAATGTTTCCGGTGACATCCAAAACTTTCTCGTCTGTGTTAATTCGTAGATCGAGGTTCAGGACGAAGTGAATGTAATGTGACAGCATCTCCTCACGCGTCGGCTTTTCGCGGACGGGCTTGAGCGTGCCCGGATGCATTTCCACTTCATTCGGCGTGGAGAACATCGCGCGGCCGACTGGGTACTGCCGGATCGTATTGGCGATCGTGCCTTTTTCGATGACGACATAGTCAAGGCCTTCAGCCGCCGCCGCCTCAGCAGCAGATAGACCAGCCGGACCGGCGCCGATGATGATGAGATCGAACATTGTGCTTAGTGCTTGGTACTTTGTGCTTGGTACTTGGTACTTTGTGCTTTGTCGAAATACAAAGTACAAAAAACAAAGTACAAAGTGCCAAGCACAAAGTACAAAGTTAAAACATAACCTCCCCACTGGCGACCAACACCGATGGTCCACCAACCCTCACTTCTTCAACGCGCCCCTTCTCACCTGTCACATCGAGGTTGATTCGGCTTGGGCGGTGAATGAAGTCGCCCTGTTCAATGACAAATTTATACCTGCCGTCTTCAGGTTCCAAAGTCAACCCGCCGTGATACACGAGATATGCGCCCAATGCGCCGCACGCACTGCCCGTCGCCGGATCTTCAGGAATGTTATCTGCCGGCGCAAAGAAGCGTGCATGCGCGCGCGACGCGCCGACTTCCAACGTCTCGCGTGTGAACGCATGGCACCCTGTTCCACCGTACCGCAGGTAAATCTCAGCCAGCAGCGTAGAATTGATCCGGCAATCGCGTAAGTCCGCAAGCGAACGAACCGGCACCGCCAGACACGACAACCCGGTCGTGATCACCTGTATCGGCAAACTCTCGTCGAGATCTTCTCGCGCGAGTCCCAATGCGCGCGCGACTTCTGCCTGTTCCTGCGAATCGTCAATCTCGGCGAGAATCTGAAATTCGCCCTGCGTCATCACAACCTGCACCGGCTGTCCGTCTTTAAATTCGATATCAACCGGCAACACTCCGACTCCGACTTCGTGATAGATGTGTTGCCAGCCACTGCCTCCGTTCGGCAGTGGAACAATGCCTTCGCGTGCGAGCGCGTTCCACGTGCCAACGACCGGATGGCCGGCGAACGGAATCTCGCGAGCAGGCGTGAAGATGCGCAGGCGACGCAACACTCTGTCGTCTCCACCATTTGGCTTGAGCACGAAAACCGTCTCAGACAGATTCATCTCACGCGCGATCTGCATCATCCGTTCGTCGCTGATACCTTCAGCTTCAGGAAACACAGCGAGCGGGTTTCCCGCGAACGCCGTGTCCGTGAACACGTCGAATTGTAGAAAGCGATGCTTTTGCATATTACGTTTCTCTCGTGAAGAGGTGCGCACAATATTTTAGGAGTCTAAGGAAAGTCAACAGTTTGTCTGTTGGATAAATGTCAGTACCACCTGCGGTAGCGGGTGGGTCAAGTGCGGCAATCACGATTGATATTGATCGTTGACCCACCCGCTACCGCAGGTGGTACTGACATTTATCCAAGTGGGACACGTAATTTTCACGTTGAAGAACGAATGTAAATCCCATATTGTTGTGCCCCAAGGTCAGTCCCCGCTTGCGCGCACCAATTTGGATTTATGTTCGGTAGGAAAGTCGCATTCTTTTTGGTATTCATCTGCTGCACTCTCCCTGGTGCGGCGGCTGTGCAGGCGCAATTGCTACAAGGGTCGATTCGCGTTCAGGCGGAGGCGGTGAATGTTTCAGGCGCGTTGGTTTGGCAAGTAAACACGCAGTTTGCCCCAACCGACATCGTCATTGACGAAGCCAGTATTCCGCCTCAACTCAAGACCGCGTGCCCACAAATCTCTAACACCATCCGAGCGCGAGTCCTGAACGAACTCACGAACATGGGTCGCTCGAATTTCTTCGTCGACTCCTTCACTACCAACAACTATTCATTACCCGACACGCTTCAACCTCAGGCGTTCTTCAGCGCTCTGAGCAGCAAGATCAATCGCTCAAACAGCACCGATCGTCCGCTTCAGTTCAACCAAACACCACCACTCGGATTCACCGCTCCCACGCGCGCCGGCGAAACATTCGCCGAACACAACTGGACGCGTTGGCAGTTTGAATTGGACGTGATGGTCCTCGCAGTGACCAGCTACGAGCTCCTGCTGCGAACAAAAGACGCCGCACAGATGCAGGACAACGGCGACACTCCGGTTCAGGCCGTAAAATCGATGCGCGAAATCGGAAACGATCTCGGTATCACCTCGCTCTCCGAAGGCGAAAAGGCTGTTCCCGTAACACTCTTTTATTCGCCAGACGATCTGCAAGCCGCAAACGGTGCGCAACGAACGGACGCACAAGTCGTGCGAGCGCTCGAAGAAGCCGCTTACAAAGCGTTCCTCGAACTCAGAACAGCGAAGATGCAAAAGTGTACGTTGCGTAACCTGGACGTCGATCAGGGAATCAAGAATGGAATCGAGAGTATTCTCGTCGGATCTACTTCGTCTTCATTTCTCAGCGACGACAACAAGGAGATGTTTGGTGTCTCAGGGTTGGAACTAATCGACGACGTCCAGATCAAAGTGACGCCCGCAGCAGACGCCACTGGCAATCAAACGCCGAACGACCGCGATAAAGAGATCGCAGACTTGCTGAATAAAACGTACAAGCCTCGGCTGCTCGCGCAGCCCGGACAGATCCCAACAACGGACATTCTCGATAAAGACACGCGCCAGCTTTATCTCGTGCGCAACGTCAGCGCCGTGCCGAAATACACCTTCGAGGACGGCGTTCTAACTTACGAAGTCGAGCGACGACGTGAAATCGTCAACCTGACTCTAACGGGTGCTGGTTCATATTCACCTGAATACGCGCTCAACGGTTCGATCGCCGTTACCGGCGACAATCTCCTTCATCGAAATGAATTGTTATCCCTGTCTCTCACCGGAGGCAATGCACTTCAGCAGGGCAAGTTCAGTTTTTCAATTCCTCGGGAGACGCCGAAAGAAAGACGACGAGTGCCGATTATCTTCGCGGGATTTGGTTTGAATGCGAGCTATCTTTACGACTCGGACCAGCGCCTCGGCAATCCGCCTTTGACTCAACTCTCAAACCGTGAATCGCAGATTTCAACCAGGCTCTCATTTGAATACGACTCGTTCAGCGATCGCGACTTCGTCGAGCAGGCGGAAGCCATAAACGAGAAACGAAAGCGCCTGCACCACCTCGTCACAACAGATCTCGGATTCGATCTGCAAAACTCAAATCTCAAATCAAATGGCGAGGTTCCCCTGGTTCCGCCGCTGGACGGAAGAGTCGCTTATCCGTCGCTGAATGTTCGCTACTTTGCTACGTACGATATGCACCGAGCAGGCAAGCGATCCGGCATTGGTGAGATTGATTTTCTGCTTACTGCCTCTGGTCAGAAAGGTGTAACTACGTTCGGAGCCGACTTTGATTACCGGCAATACGAAATCTCCGGCGGCGCGCAAATGTTCTTCGGCTTCACTTCGACGTCGAATTTGTTTCTGCGTTATCAACGAGGCGTCGGTGCATCGAGCAAAGGGACACCACTGTTTAAGCAGTTGCGTCTCGGTGGATCTCTCAACGTCAGAGGACTTGAAGAAGGCGAGTTTATCGGCAACAGCTACGCATACGACCGGACAGAATTGGGTGTAGCGCTGCTCCCGTTGCTGCGCACAGTCAGGCAACTGTTCCCCGGAAATAAAAAATCGGATCGTCCAGCTTCTGAGGGGGCTGCACCCAACATCGGCGGAATCGATCTCGCAAACACGTACGTGAAGGTTTACTACGATCGGGGTCGTATTTTCGACACGAACTCACTCGGAAAAATTCTTAATCCCGCACACGGGGTCAAAGGTTATGGAATTGCCGCCGAGCTCCGCGGCATCGCGTTTATCATGAACAAGCGTGCAAATCTGACCATCGGTTATGCGCGGTCCCCTGACTCGCTGCTGCATCGTCGCGGCGTCATCGTGACCGGGCTCTCACTCGATTTCTAAAAGTGATCTCAAGAAGGAGAACATCATGGCAGGCTTGAGTTTGAACTTTCAGGGAGAAACCAGAGTCTTTGGACCTGACGGAAATGTGTCTGTGATGAGCGGCGGCTCGCCGGTGCCAAAGGGAAAGTGGCGAACACAACCGCTGACGGGCGAACCGAAGGACAACCAGATTCGCTACGACATCAATGGTCAGGCGCAACCGCCCGTGCCGGTGAAATACAGCTTCAACGCGCAAAACCAACTTCAGGCGATCATCCCTGCTGCCGCAAATGGCGGCGCCGACTCCCAACCGTTTGCGTTTATGGGTTCGATCCAGATCGACGATGCTCACGATCTTGTTTACCAACTAATTGGCGACACTGGTTCTCCGCTGCAACGCAGCATCACACTCTATGGTGATCTGCGTTTCGATCAGAAGACTCATAACCTCGTGATCGATCTTGCCGGCGGCGGCAGTGCCGAGGTCAAAGGCGATAGTGGCGTCTCGAGTCTAGAAGCGCTGAAGCACGACATTTCGCCTTTTCAAGCGAACGACCTGCTGCGATTCAAAGCCAGCACCACCAACGTACTAAGCAACGGACAAACGAAGAAAATCGCTGCCGATACAAAATTCGTCGGCAACTGGGATCTCAAAGGCACCCAGCTAGTGTTTGTCTCCCAAGTAAAAGGCGACATTACCAAGCCCGCCGTTAGTCTTGGATTCGCCGGAAAATTCAAGGCCATCAGCGCCGGCCTGGCTTATTTCTCAGACGAGCAGGGAACGCAGTTGGCATTCACGATCAACGGCCGGCACCAGTGGAACAGTGGTAGTGCAAACTGGGACGTGTTTCTCGGTTATGCGAAGAAACAATTCACGGCGAAGGTGACTGGCAACCTCCAGATCAACAAGCAGTTCGACGGCAGCCGGGATTTGATCCTCTCAGCGGATTGGTCCATCGAGGCTAATGGCGCGACCACCAACATGAAGATGGAACTCGCCGCTACGTATAAGTGGTCCAACCAGAACATGCTGTCGATCCAGGCGAATTTTGCAAAGGACGGACAAACTTTCTCTTACGATCTCAAAGTCGAAGGCAAGTTTGTGTTTAAGTCAGGCGTACTCACATTCCAGGTCAGGTACAGCAATCAGGATCCCGATAACAAGTTTGCGTTTCAGATTGCGTTCCAGGCGAATCCGACAAATTTGATCAAGGCGTTATCGATTGTGCTTAACATCACTGAAAACAGCGTCGACATCAACTTCCAATTCGAAATGAGAATGACGTGGGTGGACGGTAAACTACAAAAAGGCGACGCAAAGCCAATCGCCGCTTGACTCATACTTGGAGCCGGGTCAGTACCACCTGCGGTAGCGGGTGGGTCAACGATCGTCATCATGCGTGACGGCGACGGTTGACCCACCCGCTACCGCAGGTGGTACTGACCCGGCTCCAACAGTGATTCTGAGCTCGACGCATGTCATATAATGCTCTCGTTGACGCGCTTCAAGGAAAAACTCAGAGGCCTGCTTCTGCCCACGCCCACGCCGTTTGGACGCGGTGGTGAGATTGACTTTCCAGCGCTGCGTGTCAACCTCGAAAAATGGAGCGGCGCTGGTATTTCCGGATTTGTGCTGCTTGGTTCGACGGGCGAGAGAGTTCATCTCGACGATCGCGAATATCTACAAACGATTGAAACCGCGCGCGCTGCTGTATCGACAGATCTCGCGTTCATTGCAGGCGCCGGACAGCAGAGTGTTATCGGCACGAACAATGAAATAAAAAGAGCAGCTCAAGCCGGCGCGGAGGCGGTGCTCGTTATCACTCCTTATTTCTATCGCTCCGCCATCACTCAGGAAATGCTCGTCAGCTTCTACACGGCAGTTGCTGATGAAGCGCCGGTGCCCGTGCTGCTTTACAGTATGCCGCCACTCACGGGCATCAAGATCGAACCGGAGACAGTCGCGCGTTTGAGCGAACACCCGAACATCGTCGGCGTGAAAGACAGCTCGAACGACATCGAGAGTTTCAGTAAAACAGTGAATCTTTGTCCGGATGACTTCGCTGTTTTAACAGGGAACGGAACTGTTCTGCTCGAGGCGCTGCGTGCGGGTGCCACCGGTGCGATCCTCGCCGTCGGATGTGCAGTGCCGGAGATTTGTGCTGAGATAATCCGTGTTTTCAAGGCCGGAGAACACGAGCGATCTGCTGCGCTTCAGTCGAAATTGACACCACTCGCTGCCGCAGTTACCACGAAATATGGTATCGGCGGATTGAAAGCAGCCCTCGACATGGCCGGGTATTACGGCGGCGCAGTACGCGCGCCGTTGCGGGCGCCCGATGAACCCGCGCGTGCTGAAATCGCAGCCCTGCTGGACAGGATTACATGATTTACAGGATGATGGTGCGCCAGGAGCCTGAAGTATCTTGAGTACCGTCGAAGCCGCTTGTTATAGCACCCCCGAAGAATCCGGTCTGCGTGTCGAGACCATTCCGTTCGAACAAATTCCACATCAGTCGCGCCTCTTTCTGGATTATCTGAAAGATCCCGTCGCGCTGCGAAAGTTTTACCCGTCAGCCGTCCGCTTTCATCACGAGTTGGCGCAACGTGTGCCGGAAGTGCTTTCGGCTTATCAGGTCGACAGGCAAAGGGTCTGTGACGCGCTGGCTGCGATGAATCAACGCTGGGGTGCGGGAGAAGCAACGCTCGACAACATTCGTCTGCTTCGCGACTCAGACTGCATCGCGGTGGTTTCGGGTCAGCAAGCGGGTTTGTTTACCGGTCCACTTTATACAGTCTACAAGGCAATCGCTGCGGTCAAACTCGCGGGATGCCTGCGGCAGCGCGATACGAAGGCGGTCCCGGTTTTTTGGATCGCCGCTGAAGACCACGACTTTGCAGAGGTCGCGAAAGCGGAACTCATCGGGCGCGACTGCCACCTCAAGAGTGTCGCAGTTGCAACGGACATGCACCGCGAGGGTCAGCCGGTGGGCCAGGTGGTGTTGGACCACTCGATCAATATGGTGGTGGACCAGCTCTTCGAGTTGCTGCCGAATTCAGAGTTCGCAGCAGACATGAAGGCATTAGTGAAAAATGCGTGGCAGCCGGGGCGCGGGTTTGTTGAAAGCTTCGCCACGATGATGACGTCGTTGCTGGGTCGCCATGGTCTCATTTTCCTCGACCCGCTCGATCCGGAATTGAAGCGAATTGCAGCACCGCTTTATTCTGCCGCTGCCGGGCGCGCGCCGGAGATCGCAACGGCAATCGAACAGCGAAGCGCCGAGTTAGAGCGCGAAGGTTATCACGCGCAGGTGCTCGCGTCGTCGAATTCATTTCCGTTGTTTTTGCACGACGAGCAGGGCGCGCGACACGCCATGGTGCGGGGTGAGAACGGAAAATATAGAGCGAAAGATCTCGACAAAGACTACACGGCCGAAGAACTCGCGGCGATGGCCCAGGAGACGCCGGAACGGTTTAGTCCCAACGTAACGCTGCGCGCGGTGGTGCAGGACTACCTGCTCCCGACGCTTGCTTACTACGGCGGCGCCGCCGAGATTGCGTACTTCGCGCAGACGGCAGAGGTTTATCGCGTCCTCGAACGCCCCGCCACGCCGATTCTTCCGCGTTCGAGTTTGACGATGATCGAACGTCACACGGGCCGCATGCTCGAAAAGTACGATCTGAGCCTCCGCGATTTCTATGAAGGACTCGAACCGGTGATGAAGCGTGTTGTCGAGGAGCATCTCAGCGCTGACACTGCGAGGCTCTTCGCGAAGGCTGAGGAAAACGTCAACCACGAACTCGATCGATTGCGACAGGAGTTGGAGTCGGTCGATCCGACGCTGGCGAGCGCGCTCGACACGGGTCGCAAGAAGATCAACTACCAGCTCGATGGACTACGCACACGGTTTGTGCGCGCACAGATGAATCGCGATGAGGCCGCTCACCGGCAGTTGCAGCGCGCGTTCGATCAGCTCTATCCGAACAAAGATCTACAGGAACGTCACATCAACATCACCTCGCTGCTGGCCCGCCACGGCACGTACGTGATCGAGTGGATCTACAACGCGATCAACCTTGGATCGAACGAGCATCAGATTGTGTACTTGTGAGTACTTTGTACTTGGTGCTTTGTACTTTGTACTTTGTACTTTGAGTATTGATAACGAAGAAGAATTCACAAACCACAAACCAAGTACAAAGCACCAAGTACAAAGCACAAAAGAATGTCGAAAATCCGCGTCCTCGCAGACCACGTCGCTAACCAGATCGCCGCAGGCGAAGTTGTCGAGCGTCCCGCCTCTGTTGCCAAAGAGCTCGTCGAGAATTCGATCGATGCAGGTGCGATGCGCATCACGATCGAGATCGAAGCTGGTGGACGGCGCCTGTTGAAAGTTTCAGACGACGGCGAGGGAATGGTGCGTGACGATGCGGTGCTCGCATTCGAGCGGCACGCTACCTCAAAGATCCGCGAGAGCGAAGATCTCGCTGCGATCGGAACGCTCGGCTTTCGTGGCGAAGCGCTGGCGTCGATTGCTTCCGTGGCGAAGGTCGAACTCACGACGCTCGCCGAAAGCGCGAAGGCTGCCACACGGGTGACGATCGACGGCGGCCGCATGCGCGACGTCAAAGACGCAGCGCATCCACGCGGGACGACGATCGCCGTGCGGGATCTCTTTTTCAACATTCCGGCGCGTCGCAAGTTTCTGCGCTCGGAAGCAACCGAGACGTATCACCTCACGAACCTCGTGACACATTACGCCTTGGCCCATCCCGAGATTGCGTTCACGTTCGTAAACAACGGCAGAGAAGTGGTCCGCGTGGCGCCCGCGAAAGATCTGCGCGAACGCGCCTTTCAGATCTTTGGCGCGGAGTTCCTGGAAAACCTTCTCGAAGTAAACGGTGGAGATGCCCAGGTAGCGCGCGTAGTTGGTTTTGTTTCCGCACCCAGAGACCGGCGTACATCTCGGGATTCGCAGTACCTGTTTGTGAACCGTCGGTTCGTGCGCGATCGAACGATTGGACGTTCGTTGTCGGATGGCTATCGCTCGATCCTGCCGCACGGCGTGTATCCGGCCGCTCTGTTGTTTATCGAGACTCCGTTGGAAGAAGTCGATGTCAACGTACACCCGGCCAAGACCGAAGTACGCTTCCGCAGACAAGCGGCAGTGGCGGACGCGGTCCGCGAGGCGGTGAAGAATGCATTGGCCAGCGGCGGCTACGCGCGTCCGGAGGAACCCGAGCAAATCATCACTGCCACTGCAACCGCGACCGCCAGTGCGACTCCGTCAATCCAGATCACGCCGCCGCAACCACGGATCGACTTCATCCCAGAACCATCCGGCGACGAAATCGCGCGCGACATCGAGGCGATGATTCAAACCGCTCAGCAGTATCAACCCAAACCCCCATCCGATTTTCAATCCGCGAAATCGGTGGCTTTCAACTCGGCCGAAAAGATCGCCAAAGTGCCCGAGCCGGAATCGCTTTCAAAAAACATCCGGCCCCTGGGCCAACTCGACGAGAGTTTCATCATCGCCACCGATGACGACGGTCTGCTATTGATCGATCAGCACGTCGCGCACGAGCGAATACTCTTCGACAAGTATCGTGCATTGGAGGCAGAGCGGCGCACAGAGTCGCAGCAGTTGCTCGTACCCGAGACATTCGATCTCACACCCGCGCAGGCGGCCGTGTTTGGCGATCTTGCACCCGAGTTGGAGGTTTACGGATTTGAGTTGATGCGACTTTCCGGACGCACAGTCGCGATCAAAGCCACACCGGCCGATCTACCAGCCGGTGAAGCAAGAAATATGCTCTCCGAATTGCTCGACACGGTTGATGCGGAAAAGAAAAATTCAGCACGCGAAACGCTGCGTGACGAGATCGCCGCCTCACTTGCGTGTCATGCCGCAATCAAAGTGAACATGCCACTCGCACCCGAAAAGATGCGCTGGCTTATCGATCGGCTCATGCAAACCTCATCACCAACGACGTGCCCACACGGCCGTCCGGTAATCCTCCGTTTGAAAACGAAAGACATTCTCAAAGGCTTCCACCGGATCTGATCTTCTATCACACCGCGGGCGCTGCGGGCTGTTTATTCGCTTGTTCACGCTTGAGAAGAGGCATGAACCAACTCGCCAGCAGATCGAGCACGACTGTCCCCGCGAAGCCGCCAATCCCGCCAAAAAAGAAAGCAGTTGTTTTACTACCGAGGTCCAGTGTAGCCGGCAGTGTCGCCGACGACACCGCGCCACCAAATCCGAGTTTGAAGGCCCAGTAGAAAAATAATCCGCCAACCAGACTTCCGACGAGCCAGCCCGGCAGTCCAACATCCCACTGCCGGTAAAACAAGCCTGGGGCGATCCGTTTGCACGAAGTATCCTGTACCTGTCGCGCCACACCACCAACAAAGCTTCCAAACAAAGAAAGCAGAATCAGTAGATAAGCGGGATAAACGACTGTAACTGGAAAACTACTCTTCTCCATGTCCGAACTGAACGCCGTAAAAGTGTAACTGCCAGTCTCCGTGGGTGCCGTGTATTTAATCGATCCCTGCCGTTGCCCTTTGGGAATAATTAACTGTGTTTTGGCCAACGTGCCGCCGTCGATGCTGACGTCAATAGTTCGGTCCAGGTCTGCTTCACAATGGGCGCCATCTTGTTTCGCAAGTTGGACCGTGAACTCCACTTCCTGCCCGCGTTTCACTTCCCGTGGTCCCGTAACCAGCAGCTTTTGAACAAAACTCTGAATAGGAATTGACTTCTCAGCCGACTGAATTCCCGGATCGGCACTAGCGATAATAGAAATACGATTACCAGAAGGCAGGTTCGTCAGTTTCACTCTGGTTTCAGCGAAGTTCTGGCCCTCGGGGATCTTCACCGATTCGGGATCGAAACTAATTTTGTCGGTGTCCTTTGCTGCTCGAAAGTGAATGAGTCGATCCTGATCCGCTTTAACAAGCACCGTGCTTTCGTCATAAAGCCTCGCCATGACACACACCTGCGCTGCATCCGATGGAATCATTTTCGGAACGTCGTCAAATAAGATCTTTGATGGGCGCGGTTTATCGAATCTAACTTTCGCACGGGCAGAAAACAGCCCATCGACATTCGCATAGACGTAGCCCTCTCCGGGCGTTGTGGAAAAGATCTGTATGTCGTCTGTAACGCTTGTTTCACTGTCGAGTTTGATTTCAGCAGCGGAGGAGCCTTTAACTTCGCCGCGGTACACGATTTTCCCCTTGTTGACACTGGTGGATATTCTGAGGGTCGTGCCTGCCGGAACGTCCTTTAGAAAAGAGATTTGAAAGATAGCAGGGTCGCTATTGTTTGCACTGGCCGCGTCCTCGTCTGGCGAAATCGCAAATGGCTCTTCCGTTTCCGCATAGGCGACCGTTTCAAACAAACGCGACAGAAGAGAAGCGCTTTGTTCGGTAATCAATACCAGCGTGCGAGCTGACTCCAATCCCTTGGACTCGGCAGTAATGAACACGCGGCCAGAATGGTGGGAAACGAAAGTCGCGTATCCGGCCTTTTCGCCAGGGCCGATCCAGAGGCGGTCCGGTTTGATGTCCCCGCCACCGGTTTTGCTTGAGCCGGCTGATAACTGACCGATTACGATTTCGCGCTTCGTGTCGTTTGCGACCTGGTTGTAATTCATGTCGAGAAATTCAACCACAACCTTTGTCTCCCGGCCAGGCTCCAACTTTCTCTGTTCGACGTGAATGCGCAATCGTTGCGGTGAGGTGTTTTGTGCATTACTGGCGATTGGAACCAGGCTGGCAGCAACTCCTGTCGACAGCAGGGTGAGTAGGAAAAAAATTGTGCGATGGGGAAAGTTCATTTCAACTCCTTGTAAGTTCGCGAGGGATCTTTCGAGTCTGTGGCAAGGGATGTGCCGTGGAGTTGGCCTCGGTGCAAGATCTGTGTTCTCTCTGTTCTTGTGGTTATTCTTCACTACGGAGACCCGAGAATACAGAGATTGCACAGAGAGAGTGTCGCCTATCGTGGACACGCGATTATCCGTTTGTACACGCGGCGCGAGTTTCCGGTATAGTTCGACACAAAGAGGACGTAGACAATGACAACATCCTTGGATTCTTACCTTCACGGACCTTACAAAGAAGATCGTGCCTTGCCAAACTACCCGAAGCTTTAGAGATCGTTGAGCATCCTAATGACGAGATCCGTGTCACTCAAATCGGGTAGAAATTTGTCGGGGTGGTGTTTCAGAACCTCTTCGGTTGAGTAGAAGCGACCTGTGCCCACCGCGACGGCGCGGGCGCCGAAGTGACGCGCGCAGTCGATGTCGTTCGGTGTGTCGCCGATCACGATGAAGTGTTCCGGAGGGAGATCGAGGTTGAGGTGTTTGCGAATGCGTTCTGCGGCGGCCGCCGGAAGATCGCGACGGTTGTGAGACTCGTCGCCAAACGCGCCCGGTAGTGTGAAGAAGTGATCCAGCCCCACCAACTCCATTTTCAGTTGCGCCATCGGTTTGATGTTGCCAGTCACGAGCGCTGACTTGTATCGCGGATGCGCTGCGAGAGCTTCCAGCGTTTCTCGCACGCCCGGAAGCAGTTCAAAAAACTTTGTGCCGTTGCCGGTCACCTTTCTCGCTTCTTCCGTCAAACGCGAAACGAGCACTTCCGCCTGCGCCAGAATCTCGTCCTGACTGATACCAGCATCACTCAGCGCTTCAAAAACGATCTGCAAATCAGTCATCCCGGAGACTTGCATCTCCGCCAGCCGGCCCGCGGTTCCGAAGATCTCCTCGAGCACCGGAATCGTGTACTCCTTGTACGCGCCCGTTCGCACAGAACGAATGAGTGTGCCGTCAATGTCCCACAGCAGAATACGACAGGGGGACACGGGGACGGGGTGACGCGGGGATAAAACGTTTCTCCGTGTCTCCGTGTCTTCCCATCCCCGTGTCTCCTGGTCCCCCTCTCTCATTCCACCACCGCCAGCACATCGCCGGCGTTCACTGTGTCGCCCGGCTTCACGTTTATCGCCACGACAACACCAGCACGCGGCGACTTCATTTCATTCTGCATCTTCATCGCTTCCACAACCACAATGCCCACCCCCTTCTCAACGTTTGCGCCTGCCTCAAGCTGTACGCGCACGACCTTCCCAGGCATGGGCGCCAAAATCTCCGCCACACCGTGATGATGTCGATCCGAATTCTGCCCGCTGCGCAGACGCTTCGGATCGACAATGGTCACAGCGTAATTGCGCCCGCCAAGACTGACGTCGAAATGATCTTTTAACTTTGGCCGCTCGCTGACGAGACACTCGTGCACGTCAGTTCCGTGGAAGAAAAGGTAACTCCCCGGGAAAGGCTCACGAATTTCGAGGTTGTACATACGACCACCAACCTCGGCAGAAACCCGCCCGTCCTCGACTTTCAGGATCAGATCTTCTTCGCGGTCGCCGATGCGGGCTTTGAGTTTCAAGATCTCCTCCAGCGACTCGGCAATGCTTTCATCGCGATCTGCATAGACGCCTGTTGTTGACGTTTCGAGTAATTGAGCGCCGCCGCAATCGCTGCCAGATCAGATTCAACCTGCGACGGCTCATCAGGCGCGTGACGCTCATTGAAACGAGCGATAAAACCAGTATCGAGCCGCCCGGAAATAAACTCTTCATCCCTGACGACTTCGCGGAAGAACGGAAGCGTCGTGGTGATCCCTGAAACCTCGTATTCGTCGAGCGCGCGTCTTAAGCAATCAATCGCTTGTTCGCGCGTCCGGGCCCAAACGGCGAGTTTGGCGATCATCGGATCGTAGTGAATGGAGACCTCGGAAAGACGCGTCACGCCACTGTCGATCCTGACTCCTGGCCCAGCGGGTTCCTGCAAGTGTGTGATTGTTCCGGGACTTGGAAAGAAGTTATTCGCAGGGTCTTCGGCGTAGACTCGGCATTCGATTGCATGGCCCTGCCAGACGACATCGTCCTGAGTGAACGACAATGGCTCTCCAGCCGCGACGAAGAACTGTTCGCGCACGAGATCCAGACCGGTTACGAGTTCCGTCACCGGATGCTCGACCTGTAGACGCGTGTTCATCTCGAGAAAATAAAAATCGTGAGTCGCATCGGCGACCAGAAACTCGACCGTACCCGCACCGGTGTAGTTCACGGCCCGACCGATCTTCACGGCCGCTTCGCCCATGCGCTGTCGTAGTTCCGGATCATTAATCGGAGAAGGACACTCTTCGATGACTTTCTGATGACGACGCTGAATCGAGCACTCACGCTCGCCAAGATGGACCATGTTGCCGTGCACGTCGCCAAAGATTTGAATCTCTATATGCCGCGGGCGTTCGATTGCTTTTTCGAGGTAGAGCGAGGAGTCGCCAAAAGCAGCGGCAGCTTCGGTCTGTGCAGTTTCGAATGCGGAGCGTAGATCGTTGTGGTCGGCGACGAGGCGCATGCCTTTGCCACCGCCACCCGCAGCAGCTTTCAACATCACCGGATAACCAAACTTGCCGGCAGTTGCAACAGCCTCTTCAAATGAAGTTAAAGGCTCGACTGTTCCGGGAACGATTGGAACGCCTGCTTCTACCGCGGCGCGACGCGCGCTGGTCTTCGATCCCATGATCTCCATTGCTTCGGCGCTTGGTCCAATAAACGTCAAGCCTGCTGAAGTAACCGCGCGCGCGAACTCCGCGCTCTCCGCGAGAAAGCCATAGCCCGGATGAATTGCCTTGGCACTCACCGCACGAGCCGCAGCAACGATCGCGTCGATGTTTAGATAACTCTGACTGGACGCAGCAGGACCAACGCAAACGGCTTCATCAGCCATTCGCACGTGCACGCTCTCCACGTCTGCTTCGGAATAGATCGCGACGGTCCTTATACCCAACTCGCGGCAACTGCGAATGATGCGAATTGCGATCTCGCCACGGTTGGCAATCAGGATCTTGTGAAACATGTGTTCTTTGTACTTTGAACTTTGTTCTTTGTACTAAGCACAAAGTACCAAGTACAAAGCACAAAGCTCAAACGACGATCGAGTTCGCCGGACTCCTCGGATCGTAACGAACGACAATCTGCTTTCCAGGAGCGTAGTCGTTGGGGCGCTGTTGTTGGAGCTCACTCAGTGCCTGCGAAGATTCGTACTGAACTCCCGCGAGCATGTACGCATAGGTAACTTCGGTAATGCGTCCATTGTTGTCAGAAACTGCGTCGATGATCTTTCCGTCGGCCATGCGGCCTGTCCTGGAGAGACGCGCGATTCGTGAGGGTTCGTCTTCGGATTTTTTGCGGAAGCGGTCGAGAAACGACATTGAAGTCGCTAGGGTTGCAGGACACCAGCCGACACGGAACGTCCAACGCCGCCCTTGGCGACATCGGAGAGCTTCATAATGACGCCGTCGCGGCCAATCCAGTCGTCGTCATTCCCAAAGATCTTGTCTTCGCCCGGAAACCTCATGACGTAGCTTGTGAATGCGAGGCCGGCGGGGGTTGCATCATCAGTTGCGGATGAAAGTGAAGTTTTGCGAATGACTGCGCCTCTCAGTGAGCGTGATTTTTCAGTGCTCACAACTGCGAATTCGGCGGTCGGAACGTAACCTTTTGGATTAAGGTTTCGGAGCGTGCCGTCAGGATCGGGGACGCGTTCAAGCAGCGTCTGAAAATCCGGCGGCAACGATCGATACTTAAGCCGGTATTCAAGCAGCGCGTGCTCGAACGTGTAGATTTGCGCACGAATGGCAGCTTCTTTCGCCAGTTGCCGGTGACGCAAACGCGCCGGAACAGTCACTGCGATTAGCAGAGCGATCAACAAGACAACGATCGATGACGCCAGCAAACCTCGCCGGGCATATTTGAGCCCGCAGAACTTTTCAGGCTGCAGCCGAACGGATTGATACAGCTTTCTTCCGAACACCAGGATAGCAATGAGGACGGGTATCGAGATCCACTTCAAGCGCCAGGCTGCGGTTTCACCTGCGGCGACCCACGTCCAGAATCCGAAAGAGGCAGAACGACTCTGGAAGAAGGCGATGATGGTCTGGACCACGAAAACAAGAGCCACGAGCGAACCGCTGACGGCCAGAACCAAAGAGCGGCCATAGGATGGGAGTTCGTGAGCTGGTCGGGGAAGCGGCTCTCCGACGGCGCGCGCACCACACTGTTTACAACCACTGCTCAATGCGCCGTGGAATTTAAAACCGCAGCACGGACAGATAGTCAAGCTAGGTTCCTCGTATCGATCATATAGGTCCTATTGGACCTATTCAAAACTATCAACTCGGCTTATGCACCAGCCTCGGTTCCGCACGACGTTCGCCGGACTTTGTATACGAAGCTTCGGCGTCGACGTTCTCGGTTTCTACTTCAGCCTTCGTCAATTCGCGCCACGTGTGATACATGCGGTGCGCGAAGGTCCAATAAGACCCGACTGCAAGCACCCACAAAACAGCCGGCATCCTGTTGGCGAAGAAATTGGTCGAACCTGAATGAGTACTAAGTGCTCCGATAATAAAGAGTACAACCCGTTCTGGGCGCCGCAGGAAGCCCACGTCACACTTGGGAATCAGGCTCTCCGCCCGGGCGCTCGCGTAGCTTACCATAACCGAGCCCATTAGTCCGGCGCCCGCGAGAAAAACGTTAAGAGTTGAGTGAGACTCGAGATCCCGGGCGTAAAAGACCATTAGCCCCACAAAGACCACCATGTCTGACAGCCGGTCCAAAGACGAGTCGAGAAACCCGCCAAACCGCGTCACACGGCCGGAAAGCCGGGCCACCTGGCCGTCGAGCATGTCAAACAGATTGGCGACGATAAGGACGATGCCGGCCGAGAAAAATCGGCCCAGACCAAAGAGAAGACCGCAACCGACGTTCAAAGAGACGCCGATAACGGTCAAAATATTAGGATTGATGTGACCACTCGCGAGCCAGCGAACTATGGCATCAATGATTCGCTGTGCTCCGCGTCCGATACTTGCCCCAAACATCTGTCAGGTATGTTTCTCCTCGTGCGGCATTATGCATTAAAACTCTGGTTCAGGATTGTTTCTTCTCTGTGCAACCTCTGTGTCCTCTGTGTCTCTGTGGTTATGGGTTCTGTACGCCAGCGAACCACAGAGACACAGAGGACACAGAGGTTGCACAAAGAAGAAGTCTCAATCGTCGTGCAGGGTCTTCAGTTTCCTGATTTCAAAGTTGCGCGCCCCGGATGGCGTTCGCACGACGACCTCGTCGCCTTCCAGCTTACCCATTAAACTCCGGCCCACGGGCGACGTGGTTGATATCAATCCCTGTGCCGGATCACTCTCCTCCGGAGTTACGAGCCGGTAGGTCACCTCTTCATCCTTCTCACTGTCGTACAAGACCAGCGTCGAGCCATACGACGCCTTATCGCGCGGCACTTTGTTGGGATCGATAGAAGCTATCTCGCTGATCCTCTGGCGCAGTTCCACGATGCGCGCTTTAACAACGTTTTGTCGATCGAGCGCCGCGCGGTATTCCGAGTTCTCACGAAGGTCGCCGAACTCGAGCGCCCTCTTGATCTCTTTCGGCAAATGGATGCGCAACTCGCTTTCGAGCTCGTCGAGTTCCGCCTGGAGTTTATCTTTAATAACCTGTGACACGATCAATCCTTCCGCAAATTACTGCGGTTTATGATAACTGGCCTCGTCCGGAGCGCCAAAAGAAATACCAGTATCTCGCGCCGTGCGCACCAACTGGCCCGCGGGCGGGACGGTCTTGATACCCTTGATAGCGTCAGTAAGCGGCACCGTTACGACGTCGCCCGCCTGCAAAGCGACCATCACCCCGCTTTCGCCCTGCGCGACCGCGCGAACCGCATACGTTCCGTAGTTAGTTGCAAGCATGCGATCGAATGCGTTGGGCCGCCCGCCTCTTTGAAGATGTCCAAGCACCACGCAACGGGTTTCTCTTCCGGTAAGATCTTCCAAATCGTGTTGCAGGTGATGACCAATGCCGCCGAGCCTGGGTGCATGATGTACATCACCCTTGTCTTGATAAACCAGGTCGTGCCCGATCTCGACGGCGCCTTCAGCGACGACGATGATACTAAAATTTGATCCAGTCAGATCGCGCGCGCGAATTTTTTCGGCGACAGCTTCAAGTGAGAACGGAATCTCCGGAATCAGGATTACGTCCGCACCGCCCGCGATGCCCGAATGAAGCGCGATCCATCCCGCGTGACGGCCCATCACCTCGAGAATCATCACGCGATCGTGCGACTCGGCAGTTGTGTGTAAACGATCGAGAGCCTCGGTGGCGATGTCCAGTGCAGTCACAAAACCAAACGTCAGTTCTGTGCAGGCGAGATCGTTGTCGATCGTCTTTGGGACACCGATCACGCCGACGCCGCGCTTGTGAAACTCATTCGCGATCGTGAGCGTGCCTTCACCACCGAGCGCCACCAGTGCGTCGACGCCCAGGACCTTCATGTTGCTGATCGCTTCCTGGTAAACGCTCTCGACCTCTCTCTTAACGCCGCCTTCGACGCGCTCGACGAAGTTTCCGCGATTGCGTGTTCCGAGGATTGTTCCGCCGCGCGGAAGTAATCCACGCACGTCGCCGGGCGCGAGCAGTCGTGTACGGGTGGCGCCGAGAAGTCCTTCAAAACCGTCTTCGATGCCAATCACGCGCATGCCATGTTCGCAGGTGGCAGTTTTCACCACCGCGCGAATAACAGCATTGAGCCCCGGCGCGTCGCCGCCACCTGTCAGGATGCCGATTGTGCCAATCATATTAGGACCACGACAGTCTAACATTGCCAAATGCAATTGCCGATGGCGAATTGATTAAATCGGCAATTGGCAATTGGCAATTCTTGGCGTAGCATACCAGCAAAATGGAAATCGATGACGACGCAAAAGAGATAGTTCGGGAGATCGGGACTGCGATTAACGAGTCAGTGGAAAACTCCACGAAAGTCGCAGAGGCGATTGAACGTCTGCGCGAAGCCGGATATGAGATGGAACTGACGCTCCGGCTAGAGATTGGTTTGAGGCCTCACGCCGGAGACGAGGAAGGCGTCTCTGACGGCGCCAACCTCGAACTCACGGAAGAGGATCTCCAGGTCCTTCAGAAGATGAAGATCAGGATCGATCCGGAAAGATAGACGCGGAGACGCGGAGAAGGGGTGACGCGGCGAAATCTCCGTGTCACCCCTTCTCCACGTCTCCGTGTCTTTCTTCTATTCCGG
>Ga0157372_10001644_pt1 | contig 24283 bp, 19 predicted proteins | sample C55metaG_FD_115307 | JGI IMG/M metagenome (GOLD analysis project Ga0157372, IMG submission 115307) | Corn rhizosphere microbial communities from Kellogg Biological Station, Michigan, USA - C5-5 metaG | ecosystem: Host-associated > Plants > Roots > Rhizosphere > Soil | place: USA: Michigan...
GGGTGTCGGAAACCCGGAGGACCGCCGTCACGGCATCACTGGGTTTCCACAACGCCGATCCGCGTGCCGCCAGGGTCCTGACGATGTTCAGGTTCGGACCATCGTCGTTCTTGATGTAGCCGTCACTGTTTTCCTGGAGGCCGGCGACACGGACGGCGAAGTTCTCGGAGAGCGGGACGTTCAGGTAGGCCTCGCTGCGCAGATCTCGGTAATTGCCATAGCTCGCGGTCAAGCCGAACGACTCGCGCGTGAGATCGGGCGCATTCGTATAGACGTTGATCGCGCCTGCCAGGGTGTTACGCCCGTAGAGGGTGCCCTGCGGCCCCTTCAAGACCTCAACGCGCGAGACGTCGAAGAACGAAGCCGTCTGCTGTGACGCACGAAGCTGATACACGCCGTCAACGAACATGCCCACGACCGGGCTCGCATCCTGATAGGTGTTGTTCGCGTTCGCGCCGCGCAAAGCAATCTTTGCGTCGTTGCCATAGGTCGAGAAGGTCAGGCCTGGCGTGAGGACATCGAGCCTGGAGGTATCGGTCACGCCGCGGGCGGCGAGATCGGAGCCGCTGAAGGCCTGAATGGAGAGCGGAACCCGCTGCGCGTTCTCAGAACGCTTTTGAGCGGTGACGATCACTTCGCCGATTCCGCTAGTCGATGGGGGCGACTCCTTGTTCGCCTCGGTGGGGTCCGTAGTAGAGGCCTGGGATCCCGACGCCGCCAACGGCGCGGCTTGAGCCTGAGCCGGCGACCACGTCAGCAACATTGCGCAGATGCTAGTAGCTGTGCCGGCCAGCAGAACACGGCACGAGGTGCGAACAGTCATCCAATTTCCCCTTCCCTCTTTTTATGATTCGCATTCGAATGCAATATTGACGTGCAGTCAAGCGCTTTCGAATTTCCGCAGGTCTACCAACCGACATATAAGGCGTGGCCCCACAAGTCCTGCCGATTTGACATCGTCGCTTTTATCGCCAACGTTGCGCTCGGATGCATCCGAACCCAAGGCGAGGAACTGGCATGACGAATGCGCGACAGGAGCTCGACGGCCTCGTCAAGGCCGAGAGCCTCTCCAACCTCAGACGGGGAATCGCCTTGACGTTCCTCTCCACCGCCTACGTCTTCTACGCCTGGGCCTGGAACAGCGTCGACGTGCTGCGCCCATATATCGCCGCGGACCTGCATCTCTCGCTTCCCCAGGCAGGCTCGCTCTACAGCGCGCAGGCGCTCGGCGCGCTTGCTGGGGCGGTTGTGAACGGCCAGCTGGCTGATCGCTTTGGCCGGCGGAATGCTCTGATGGCAGTGATGATCGGCTACGGGGTCATGCTGCTGGCCGGAGTTTTCGTGACGAGCTACGCGCAGGTGCTCGTTCAGCGGTGCATCATGGGCTACTTCATGGGATCGATGTATCCGATCACCGTCGGCATATATTCCGCCATCTTCAGCCAAAGCGTGCGTGGCAGGGTAGCCAGCATCATAATCGGCTCCTCCTGGCTCGCTGCCTCGGGCCTCGGCTTCGCCGCATCGGCTATATTCAAGGCCGGCATGGACTGGCATCTTCTGCTCTGGGTTGGAATTCTTCCGATCGTTCTCTCGGGCTTCGCTCCCTTGTTCGTTCCCAACGATCGAACGCTGATACCCTACGGCTCAACGGCAGCGGGAGGCCTTGCGGCAAGCAAGCTTCCAATAACCGAGCTGTTCGTGCGTGGACTGCGCGCCCGCACAGTCCTGCTCACCCTCTTGGCCGGCCTCAATTTCTTCGCCTACCAGGCGTTCTCGGGGTGGGCGACCACCTACCTTCAGTCCGAAAGGGCTTTCGGAGGGGCTGACACCAATACGATCATGGGCTGGATGTATGCGGGCAGCATAGCCGGCGGCTTCTTCTGGGGCTGGATCGGCGACCGCTTTGGCCGACGAGCCAGCGCGAGCGGCTTCTTCCTGACCGCGGGGCTCATTCTGCTCTTCCTCTTCGTCCCTCTCGGGGTCGCTGGAGAAAGCGTCGTCGCCTTCCTGTATGGCGGCGCACTGGGGTGCAGCGTCGTCTGGGGGCCGTGGCTTGCAGAACTATACCCCGACCACCTCCGCTCCACTGCGGCGTCCATCTTCAACTGGGGTCGCGTCGTCAGCTTCATCGCGCCCTTGCTGACCGGCTTCGTCGCGGAGCGGTTCGGGCTACAGTATACGATGTCTCTGGCCAGCCTGGTCTTCGTGATCGCGGCCCTCATATGGCTGCGCCTGCCGGAAACTCTGGTCAAAAGGAGGTCGCGGCAGGAGGCCGCCGCCGCGCCGCGGGACGGGGAGATCGAGTCAATCCCGCTCGCGAGCGGCAGTTGAAAGAAGCTTGACCACGTAGGGGGCGAAGGAGCGCGCCACTTCCAGCCGAAAACGCTGAGTGCCGGTGCGCCAGATCATCACCATCGCCTTGCCGAGGACGGTGCGGGTGCACCGATCCACCGGGAACGAGGCAGGCGCCAGATCCAAGGGGCAACCTGACGCGAGGAGCCGTTCGGCTCCACCGCCCTCGACATCATACGCGAGACTGCGGTCAGATATGTCGACCAAGGAGTGAGGCCACTGAACCGCAGCTTCCTCAAAAGCCTCCGTCATCGCGTCGGCCTCCTCCTGGGGGCCAATCAGCAGCCACTCGTCCGGGGCGAGATGCAAGGCCGCCCAGCCGCGCGCGCGACCAGCCGAAAGCGGCTCGTCTGGGAACGACAGCCCCAGGTGCTTCGCGATTGGAGCCGCGTCGTGCGGCTCGCAATGCAGGAGAAGGTGCGCCATGTGGTTCGCTGGCGTCACCAGAACGTCGGTTCCCTCGATACGAGAGGGGATGGCGCCATAGCCGCCGCTGTCACACATTGCCCGTGCCCCGCTGCTTCAGAAACATGGGCTCGACGACCCGGATGCGCGTCAGTTGATCTCCGTTCGCGACCGCGAGCGACTGGCCGATCCGCGCACGACCGTCACGCACAAGCCCCAGCGCGATAGGGCGGCCGAACGCTTCGCTACGGTAGGACGAGCTCACGTGACCCAGGGAGACACGAGGGTCGCCCGCATTCACGACCTGGCATCCTTCCTCCAGAAGTGAGGTCCTGTCCTCCGTCAGGAGGCCGACGAGCTCCCTTCGTCCAGCCGCTGACATTAGCGGACGCATGAGCGACCGCTTGCCGAGGAAGTCAGCCTTCGCCATCCCCACCATGGATCCTAGCCCAGCGTCGAACGGCGTTACCGTTCCGTCAGTATCTTGGCCGACCAGAATGAAGCCTCTCTCGGCCCGAAGAACGTGCGACGCTTCCGTTCCGTATAGCGTGAGGCCGCGGTCGTGCCCCGCGTCTGCTAGCGCGTCCCAGACTTCCGTCGCACGTCGTGCGGGAACGTTGACCTCGAAACCGAGCTCGCTCGTGAAGCTTACGCGGAAAATCCGAACAGGAACCTCCCGGATTTTCCCTTCTCGAAAGGTCATGTGCGGGAAATCGTCTTCCGACATGTCGATCCCCTCAACAAGAGTCGACAATATTTCCCTGGATCTCGGGCCGTTGACCACGATCACCGCCCACTGTTCGGATGTGGAGGTCAGCCACACCTTCATGTGAGGCAGCTCGGTCTGGCGAAAGTCCTCCATCACGTGCAGAACGTTAGCGGCGCCCGAAGTCGTGGTCGTGACGTGGAACCGATCGCCGTCCAGTCTGGCTATCACGCCGTCGTCCAGGATGAACCCGTCCTCGCGCAGCATGAGGCTGTAGCGGCAGCGACCGATCTTAAGGCGCGAGGAGCTTGTCACGTAAAGCATGTCGAGGAAGGCCCCCGCGTCCGGGCCGACCACCTCGATCTTGCCGATGCTGGACGCATCCGTCATGCCTGCCTGCTCGTGAACGGCCTTGCATTCGCGGGCAACCGCCTCGTCCATGGTTTCGCCGTGGATCGGAAAATACCGGGCACGACGCCACTGACCCACGGGCTCGAAAACCGCGCCTGCCTCAATGGCGCGGCACGCCACCGGGCTGAGACGCACAGGTTCAAACAGCTCTCCGGCGGTATAGCCCGCCAGAGCGCCGAAGGTGACCGGCGTGAACGGCGCTCTGAAGGTCGTCAAACCAGCTTCGGGAATGGTTCGGTTTTGAGCCGCCGCCGCGATCGCCAGCGCGTTAAGGTTGGAGGTCCTACCCTGATCGGTAGCCATTCCGTTGGTCGTGTAGCGCTTCACGTGCTCGACCGAGGTGAAACCTTCTTGAACCGCTAGCCCGATGTCCTTCGCGGTGACATCGTTCTGGAAATCCACGAACGCCTTATAGCGACTGCCGCGGCGTCGGAGCGGGGGTGGCCGGAGGATACCGGAGGCGTCCGACCGAGATATCCCGGCTTTGGGCGCCAGACCCGCGTCGCCGCCCCCGGCCAACCAACCCTCCGCGAGACATTCGCTAGTCGCGAACGTGCCTTTGCACGCTCCCACCGATGTCTGGGACTGAACCGCCCTGGCAGGGACAAATCCTTGCACTCCCTCGTCCCACGCGACGGCGCCGCGGGATTGAGAAAACAGATGCACGCTTGGTGTCCAGCCGCCCGCCATGAGCAAGTGATCGCATTTGAAGCGGCGTTGCCCCGACGGACTCCCGATTGAAACCCCGGAGATACGACGTCGCCCGGAAGTCGTCAGCGGATGAGCTTCGCAAAGGACCTCGATGCCAAGCGCCCTCGCATTGTCGGCCATCTCCGCGGGAGCGGCAGTCCTCTGATCGACGATAGCGATGACATCGACACCGGCCGCAGCGAGCTCTAGCGCGACCTCGTAACCACTATCGTGATTGACGACGACGACCGCCTTCCTGCCGCACGCCACGCCAAACCTGTTGAGCAGGGTGCGCGCGGCCGACGCCAGCATGATGCCGGGCCGGTCATTGTTCGGGAAGACCAGCGGCCGCTCTATCGATCCGGTCGCGAGGATCACCTCTCCAGCCCTGACGAACCATTGCCGCTGCCGCGGGCCCGCGGCTTCGACTGGCGGGAGATGATCCGTGAGTCGCTGCGCGAGGGCAACCAGGTTGTCGATCCCATATGCGAATGCGGTCGTCCGAGGCAGCACGACGACGTTGTGGCGGTCGTCCAGAATGGCCTTGGCGCGCTCCAGCCACTGCCAAGCCGGCAACCCGTCGATCGTGTTCCCGGGATCGCTGAGGAGGGCGCCTCCGAGCTCCTCCCCTTCGTCACACAGTATGACGCGCTTGTCGGCCTCCGAGGCCGCGAGCGCCGCGGCAAGACCGGCTGGTCCCGCACCAATGATCAGCGTTTCGCAGTGTGCCCAACGGTGCGCATATTGGTCAGCGTCGGGCACGTCGGGTGCCTGACCCAGACCCGCCAGCTTCCGAATGCGCGGCTCGTATACCCGATGCCAGAAGGACTTCGGCCAGAGGAAGGTCTTGTAGTAGAACCCCGCCGGGATGAATGGCGAAAGGCGATCGTTGACTGCGCCCCAGTCCCACCGAAGCGACGGACTGCGATTCTGGCTTTCCAAAACGAGGCCATCAACGAGCGGGATCATCGTCGCGCGTTGGTTCGGCTCTGTCCGACCCTGACCCCGATCGACGTTCAGAAGGGCGTTCGGCTCCTCCACTCCCGACCCTAGCAGACCGCGCGGGCGATGGTATTTGAAGGACCGTCCGAAGAGGTGGACCCCGTTGGCTATCAGCGCGGAGGCGACAGTGTCTCCCGGGTGACCCATGAAGGCCTTGCCGTCGAAGGTGAAACTGACGCTGCGCGCACGGTCGACGCGGCCGCCGGCCGACAGACGCATGTTCTGGGTCAAATCTCGCCTCCCGTCGCCGGCCGAGCGGCCCCCGCCTCGTAAGTGACCTTGATCTTGTCGCTTAGCGTGTCCCGGACGGCGTTGAGGAACTGACCACAGCCCTGGATGTGCCGCCAGCGTTCGGCATGCTCACCGCGGGCGTTGTCGCGAAGGTATAGGTAGGCCGCCCAGATCTCTTCGTCCGCATCTGGGGCTGGGCGCACCATGTGCGCTTCACCACAATAGCGGAACTCAACCTCCGAGCGGGGTCCACAAAATGGGCATTCGATCAGCAGCATGGCATCGCCTAGTGGGCTACGGCGGCCGCGGCCGCCTCGTCGACGGTCCGCCCAGTCCGAAAGCGATCAAGCTCGAACGGCGCGATAATCGGGTGTGGCAAGCCGGAAGCTATCGTGTGGGCGAACAAGTCGCCCGACCCTGGCGTTGCCTTGAAGCCGCCCGTGCCCCATCCGCAATTGACGAACAGGCCCGGCACCGGAGTGCGGCCAATGATCGGGGAGCGGTCTGGCGTGAGGTCCACAATGCCCCCCCAGCTGCGCAGCATGCGCATCCGAGAGAAGATCGGGAACATCTCAACAATGGCTTCGATCGCCTGCCCCAGAAGCTGAATGCCGCCGGTCTGACTATAGGACGGATACTGGTCCGCGCCCGCACCGATCACGAGCTCGCCCTTGTCGGACTGGCTCAGATACGCGTGCACCGTGTTGGACATCACGACGCAGGGAAAGCACGGCTTCACAGGCTCCGACACGAGTGCCTGCAGGGGGTGGCTTTCCAGGGGCATACGAACCCCGGCCATATCCATGATGACGCTAGTGCTGCCTGCCGCAACGACGCCGACCTTCTTCGCGCCGATGAACCCACGTGTCGTCTCGACACCTGCCACTGCTCCGTCGGCATCCCGCCTAATTCCGGTGACCGCGCATTGCTCGATTATGTCCACACCAAGTGCGGATGCGGCCCGTGCATAGCCCCAGGCGACGGCGTCGTGACGCGCAGTTCCACCGGACCGCTGCAACGCCGCGCCGAGTATCGGATAACGGGTGTCGCCTCGGATGTTCAACGGCGGGCAAAATTCCTTCGCCTCCGCCGGCTCCAACCAGGCGTTGTCGACCCCGTTCAAGCGATTGGCGTGCACGTGCCGCTTGAAGACGTGCACGTCGTGGACGGTGTGGCACAGCATCAGCACGCCACGCTGGCTGAACATGAAGTTGTAGTTGATATCTTGGGAGAGACCGTCCCACAGCTTCAGGGCGTGGTTATAAAGCGCCGCAGACTCGTCGAAGAGATAGTTCGACCTGATTATGGTCGTGTTGCGCCCAGTGTTGCCGCCGCCGAGCCATCCCTTCTCGACCACAGCAACGTTCGTGACCCCGTGCTTCTTGGCGAGGTAGTATGCAGTGGCGAGACCGTGCCCTCCTCCGCCGACGACCACGACGTCGTAGGCTGGTTTCGGATTTGGCGAGCGCCACTGCCGGCCCCAAATGCGAGGTCCCTCAATCGCGCCCTTGGCCAAGGCGAATGCCGAGAACTTCATACATGTCTCCCGGCAGCAAACTGAACCGCAATCGCACACGGCGCTTGCACCGATCGGACATTTTCTTGATCATAACGACATGGCCCAAGCGCACTCACGCCCATCGCTGAACGTCGGGCTCATACTGTTGCCCGATTTCACGCTGCTGGCTCTTGCGGGATTTCTGGACACGCTTCGGCTTGCAGCCGATGAAGGCGACCGCAGCCGACCGATACACTGCTCGTGGACGACCATGAGCGAGGGCGGCCATCCGGTGAGGGCAAGCTGTGGAGCCACGATAACCCCAGACTCGCCATTTCAGCCGCCCGAACGGTTCGATTATGTCGTCGTAGTCGGTGGCACATTGCACCGCGGGCCGAATATCGGCGCCCCCGGCCTGACCTACCTCCGGTCCGTGGCGGAAAGGCATGTGCCATTGATCGGAATTTGCACCGGTGGCTTCGCGCTAGCCCGGGCGGGGCTCATGCGAAATCGCCGATGCTGCGTCAGCTGGTTTCATCGCGAGGAACTGGCTGCCGAATTTCCCGACATGTCGGTCATCTCGGACGAACTCTACGTCTTCGACGGAGATCGGATAACCTGCGCCGGGGGCACCAGTGTCATACATCTCGCGAGCGAACTCGTGGAGCGACACGTCGGACGCGGCCGATCCGAAAAGGGACTTCGGGTGATGCTGGAGGAGCGAGCGCGGTCCGCGCGGTCCCCCCAACCTCCGCCCCCGGTCGCCGGCCTCGACGCCGTAGCCGACCTGCGCGTCCGCCGCGCCATGCTGCTGATGGAGCGCTCGATGCAGTCTCGCATCGCGCTCGCTCAAGTTTCAGACGCGGTGGGCACCACGACGCGACAGCTATCCCGTCTCTTCAAACGCGAGACTGGAATGTCGCCTGCGCAGTTCAGAGAACGACTTCGCCTCGAGCGGACCAGAGGCGCCGTCATGAGCACGCGCGAGCCTCTGACGCGCATAGCGGCGGAGCACGGCTTCTCGGACGCGGCGCACTTCAGCCGTCGATACCGCCGCCACTTCGGAAAAAGCCCGAGCGCTGATCGACGCGCGGGCGTCGAAAGATCGGAAGCCATCACCGCCCGCCTATAAGCGGCTTGTGCATGCATCCGAATGCAAATACGCTCGGCGGGATTTTCATGCCGGAGCGGAAATGGCTGGAGAAGCTGCACCCCCCTGGGCATTCCTGCCCGGACACCTGTGCGACGAGCGCATGTGGATTCCGCTCATCGATCGTATTGGCCTTGAAACCAGGCGGATCGTTCATGCCGATCTGACACAGGACGACACAGTTCCATCCATGGCGACGCGGCTGGTGGAACGACTGGACCGCCCAACCGTGATCGTGGGATTCTCCCTCGGAGGCCTAGTGGCCCTCCGCGTCCTTTCGTCCGCCCCGGAGAAAGTTGCCGGCCTCGTCATGCTGAACAGCAACGCGCGAGCCGACGCCTTGGAGCGCACAGGCAGGCGCGAAGATCAGCGAGCGCGCGCCCTCGGCGGCGGCTACGAACGCATCGTCCGGGACGAAATGATGCCGCACTACTTCTCCAAGATGTGCGTCCGGCCCGCAGCCGCCGACGCCCTCATCGCGGACATGGCGGCACGTGCGGGCGTGGGAGTCTTCGAACGCCAGAGCCTCGCCATTCAGCACCGCGGCGCATTCAATCGCTCCGCCCTCCCGGACATTCCCGTGCTGGTGGTCGGCGGCTCCGACGACCCGCTCTCCCCACCGGAGTGGCAGGTCGAATTGCGAGCCCTTTTTCATTCGTCCGAGCTGGTGATGCTCGACGGCTGCGGGCACTTCTCACCCCTTCAGGCGACCGCCCGCGTGGCCGACGCAATCTCGGATTGGGCGGAGAGAAACAAGCTGCTCTGAAACTGCGCCCGCGTCCGCGGGATCTGGCCGACCGTCGCCGATCCTTGACGCATCAATTCTCATTCCATAGGACGCAGAACCAGAATTTGGGATTTGCGGCGCTAGGCGCGAGCGTCGCGACCAGTCAGAAAGAGCGCGCCGGAAGGGGCCTTCGATTGTCAAAAATGGTTCATGTCGGGTCGCGCTCGGTAGCCTTCCCCCGCTCCGTCCTGCGCAAGCTTCTGACAGCGAGCATCCTATGCTCGTCCGGCGCCGCTGCGGCGGCGCAGCCGGCCACGCTCGCGACCTCCAGCAGCGACGTCCTTCAACGTGGCTTCGAGTCGCCGCCGCAGACGGCGCGGCCCCGCGTCTGGTGGCACTGGATGAACGGCAACGTCACGCTCGACGGCATCCGCAAGGACATGGAATGGATGTCCAGGATTGGGATCGGCGGCCTCCAGAACTTCGACGCCGCGCTCGTGACGCCGCAGATCGTCAAGGAGCGGCTCGTCTACATGACTCCGCCCTGGAAGAAAGCCTTCCGGTTCGCCGCTAGCGAGGCGGACCGTCTGAATCTGGAACTCGGGATCGCTGCCTCGCCCGGCTGGAGTGAGACTGGCGGACCCTGGGTCCCGCCCGAGGACGGCATGAAGAAGCTCGTCTGGAGCGAAAGCGTAGTCAGGGGCGGAAAGCCCTTCTTGGGGAAGCTGGCGGCACCACCGCGGACGACGGGACCATTCCAGGATGTGCCGTCCGGTCAGGACAACGATCCGACCTTCTATGCTGACGTCGCGGTGCTAGCCATCCCGGCGCGTGTCGACACCTTGCCCCCGCCCGCCATGTCCACGATGGCTGGCCCCGTATCGAACGCGGTCAACCTCACCGACGGAAGCCTAACCACAGGCGTGGACGTGCCTCGCGGGGACGCCTCACATCCCGGCTTTCTAGTAGCGGAGTTCCCCACCGCCCAAACGGTCCGTTCGGCGACGCTTGACCTTGCAGGGCTTCGCGCGATCTTCGTCCAGGCAGACCTGAACCCCCGACTGGAATACGAGGACGGCGGTCAGTGGCGCCTGATCGGGACCATGCCGCTGAACGTCGGCAGCAGCAGCACGATCTCGTTTCCCGCGACGACGGCACGAAAGTTCCGGGTTGTGTTCGTGCCGCAGAGCAATGGAGAGCCGAACTGGGGCGTCCCCGGCGCGGTGAAGGATCCGCTTTTCCCGCCGAGCGGAAAGCAGGGCCTGATCACGGTGACGGATTTCCGTCTCTCATCGGTCCCACGCATCGACCACTTCGAGGTCAAGGCCGGGTTCGACACCACGAAGGATTACTTCGGGCTCGAAAAGCGAGCAGAAGACGACCAGGGGGTTCCGGTCAGCTCCGTCATCGACCTCACGGCGCGCATGCAGCCCGATGGCACGCTCGATTGGACCCCGCCCCCCGGGGACTGGAAGATCCTCCGGATCGGCTACTCCTTGATCGGCATCACGAACCATCCTGCGACTGCGGAAGCAACCGGCCTGGAAGTCGACAAGCTCGATGGGGCTGCGGTGCGCCGATATGCGGAACACTACGTCCGGATGTTCGCGGAAACCACCGGTCCGGATTTGATCGGCAAGCACGGTCTGCAGGCGATGGTCACCGACAGCATCGAAGTCGGTGCCTTCAATTGGACGCCTCGCATGCGCCAAGACTTCATCCGCCTGCGGGGCTACGATCCGCTGCCCTGGCTTCCGACGCTCACCGGAGAACTCGTCGGCACCCGTGCGCAGTCCGACGCCTTCCTCTACGACTTCCGACGCACGATCGGCGACCTTTTCGCGAACGAGCACTATGGAACTGTCGCCGCCGTCGCACACGAACACGGCCTGAAACTCTACGGCGAGGCGCTGGAGGCGGACAGGTATTCGCTCGGCGACGACATAGCTATGCGCAGTCATGCGGACGTCCCGATGTCTGCGCTATGGGCCTTCCGCCCCGCTGACGGCCCGGCGCCCGTGTATTTCGCGGACATGAAGGGCGCAGCCTCCGTCGCCCACGTCTACGGGCAAAATCTGGTAGCGGCTGAATCGATGACCGCGGCCTTCTCCCCGTGGGCTTTCGCTCCTGCCGACCTTAAGCCCGTCATGGACTTCGCCTTCGCAAGCGGGGTCAACCTTCCAGTGATCCATACCTCCGTCCACCAGCCGGTCGACGACAAGGTCCCCGGGCTATCGCTGATGATCTTCGGCCAATACTTCAACCGGCACGAGACGTGGGCCGAGATGGCAAAGCCGTGGATCGATTACCTGGCCAGAACCAGCTACATGCTGCAGCAAGGCCGCTATGTCGCCGACGTGGCGTATTTCTACGGCGAAGAAGGGCCGCTCGTAGCTCTATACAATTCCGGACCGCCAGCCGACGCACCCAACGCCTATGGCTACGATTTCGTCAATTCGGACGAACTCATGGATACCTTGAAGGTCGAGGGCCACGATCTGGTTTCGAAGGCTGGTTCGCGCTTCCGCGTGCTCTATCTCGGAGGAAGCTCTCGGCGGGTGACGCTCAAGACGCTCGAGCGCATCGCCAACCTTGCGGATCAAGGCGCGACGATCGTCGGCGAGCGCCCCTCGGGTTCGCCTAGCCTCGCGGACGATCCCGCAAAGTTCGCGGCGGTCGCGGATCGCCTCTGGCCGGGCGGAAAGATCACAACGATCGGTGCAGGCCGGGTGTTCGCGAGCCAAGATGTCGACGACGTTCTGCACACCATGGGCGTCGAAGACGACTTCGCCTATCGCTCCGAAGGCGCCGATCCGAAGCTGATGTTCGTGCACCGCCAGCTTTCCGATGGCGACATCTACTTCGTCGCCAGTCGAAGCATTGCTCCTTCTCGAGTGAGCGTGGACTTCAGAGTGTCGGGAAAGCGCGCGGAAATCTGGCACGCCGACAGCGGTCAAACCACTCCGATCTCATACAGAATGGACGGCCACAGGACGACGGTTCCGATTGATCTGAATGGAAACGGCGCTGCGCTCGTGGTGTTTCGCCACGCGACCAAGCAGCGGAGCGTGTCCATCCCCTCGACGAGCTTCACCGAGGTTGCCGCAGCGACTGGACCTTGGGAGGTCACCTTCCAGCCCGGACGCGGCGCGCCGCAGAGCACACGCCTTCAACGTCTGGAGCCGCTATCGGAAAACTCCAATTCAGGGATCAGGTATTTCTCCGGAACCGCCGACTACAAGTCACGGATCTCCCTCCCTCACGGGATCGAAAGGTCCAAGATCTACGAGCTCGACCTTGGACGCGTCGGGGACGTGGCGCAGGTATGGGTCAACGGTCGCGCGGTCGGCACTGCCTGGAAGGCCCCTTACCGCGTCGACGTGACGAAAGCGCTGCGTCCCGGCGATAACGACATCGAGATCAAGGTGGCAAATCTCTGGGTGAACCGCCTCATTGGAGACGCACAGCCTGGAGCATCGAAAATCACGTTCACGACGGTGCCCACATACAAGCCCGACGCACCGCTCAGACCCTCCGGCCTCATAGGTCCGGTGCGGCTTCTGTCGAGCGCGCCCGGCAGGGCTGGTCGCTGAGCGTCCGGCAAGGAAGATGCCCTCGAAGCAGCGGGCATCCGCTTTCGCCTCAAAGGAAAGGCGAGATCCGCCGGAGTTGCTCGACCAGCCAAAGCATGCCCGGATCCGCCTCGTTCCGCGGGTGCCAGATCGCGCGGTAGCCGAAGCCCTCGATCGGAAGCGGAGGCTCAAGGACCTGCATGCGGTGAAGAGCGGCCAGGCGATGCGCGACACGAGAAGGCGCCGTGAGGATCATGTCGCTAGTCGCTGCCATAAGGACGGCGCCGGCAAAATAAGGAAGCGCCACGCCTACGCGTCGAGCAAGACCTCGATCGGCAAGCGCGTCGTCGACCACGCCGCTCATGCCGCCGAACACGTTCACGAGAATGTGCGACGCCGCCAGAAAGTCTCGCATGTCCATCCGACCGCCGGTCGAGCGCAGCGAGGCGGGGTGCCCCGCTCTCACCATCGTGCTGTAATCCTCTTGAAACAACGGAAGGCTTCGATGGGCCTCCGTGACGGGATCGTCGCTGTAGAGCGCGAGATCGACCTCGCCTCGGGCAAGCATGGAAAAACTCTCACGCGTCAGCGGAACGACGTCCATCTGAAGACCCGGAGCCTGCTTGCTCAAAGCTTCGGTAAGAGGCGACAGCACGGAAAGGGCACCATAATCGGTGCTGGCGACCCTGAAGACGCGCGCAGCGGTCGCGGGGTCGAACTCCGGCGCGCCCATCATTTCATCCAGATCCGCGAGCATGGTGCGAACGGCGAGACCGAGCGATTGCGCACGCGGCGTCGGCACCACTCCGCGGGCTCCCTTCACGAACAGCGGATCGCTGAACACGATGCGCAGCCTTCCGACAGCTCGGCTGACCGCCGGCTGGCTCATATTCAGCATGCGCGCAGCCGCGGTGACGTTTCCCGTCTTCAGCACGGTGTCGAGGACCAGAAGCAAATTCAGGTCAAGGCGTCTCAATTCACTTCGCGGCATAATGCTTATGTCGGTTATGCATTGGACGCATAGTGCCTTATCCGCCAGTGACAGTCCAGCGAAGCGAGGTTGCCAATGCACAATCGGACAAGGGGCCTCACCCGGCGCACCGCCTTGGCCTCATCGGCAGCCGGCCTGGTCTGCTTGACGATCCCAAGCGCGGCGATGGCGCGCGGAAACGGAGAAAATGATATGAACTCCACGACCCAAGGCTTTCTGCGATACGAGGCCGAAGAGATCGAGTTCAACAGCGCCGGAGAGGTGCTCCGCGGCGTGCTCTGCGCTCCTCACGGTTCAGGTCGGGTGCCGGCGATCGTCGTTCTCGGCCCGTTCGGCTTCGTAAAGGAGCAGGCGCCGATGCAATATGCGACGCGACTCGCGCAAAGAGGCTTTGCGACGCTCGCGTTCGACACTCGGTTCTCGGGTGCAAGCGGCGGTGCTCCGCGAAGACTTGAAAGCCCCGAAGCCAAGATTGCCGACGCACGTGCGGCAATAGATTGGCTTGCGTCCCACGCGAGAGTGGACGCGCATCGGATAGGGGCTCTCGGCATCTGCCAAGGCGCTTCCGAGATGATCGCAGTCGCGGCCGACGATGCGCGGATAAGGACTTTGGCTCTGGTCTCAGGCCAATATCTCTATCGAGAGAACCTCGAAAAATTCTTCGGAGGCGGCGGCCCGACGCTCGACGACCGGATCGAGAGGGGACGCAAGGCTCTCGCAGCCTACAAGGATAGTGGCGTGGTCGAGTATGGGGCCGTCGTCGACCCGCAGGACAAGTCGGTGGCCCTGCCCTGGCCACCCATAAACGACTGGTATCAACCTTGGACCAGCCTGAAGTGGGGTCAACGCGGACGCTGGGAAAATAGGTATGCCATTATGAGCGACGCCGAAGTCTGGTCGTTCGACGTCGACCGCTTCGCCGAGCGCCTCACCGTGCCGACGCTGCTACTGCACGGAGAGCAATCGGACGGGGGCGTCGAAGCCGTCAGTCACGTTCATCAAAGGGTCGGGTCGAAGGAGAAGCGCATGTCGATCGTGGACGGCGTGTTCCACACGCGCTTCTACGACGATCCGCGGGTGGTCGAGCCAGCCGCAGCCGAGGTGGCCGATTGGCTGGCCGCCCATCTCACATGAGCGAGTTTCGGACCGGCAGATCCAGCGACCCGTTCGCTGAGCTTCTCGCTCAAACCAACAAGCACCGCGCGGAGCACGAATGTTGGGCGTTTCCGTTTGGTGACGGGCCTGGTCTCACACGCTTGGTGACCTCCTTGCAGGCACGTCGGATTCTGGAGCTCGGAACGGCTATTGGATATACGGCGTGCTGTCTCGCTGCGGCCAGCGACAGTGTTCGCGTCGATACAATCGAGCAGGACCCGCTGCATGTGGCCCTTGCCCGTGAAAGCGTGGCGCGCTTCGGTTTCGCCGGCAGGATCCAGGTCGTGCAATCGTCGTTCGACGCCGCACTTCGCCGCCTCGCTCCCGAATATGACCTGATATTCTTCGATGGTTACGAGCCGGAGCTGGCCGAGCTGGAGACCATCGCGCGGCTACTGCTGCCAGGCGGAGCGCTCGTCACCGCCAACATGAACCTCGGAAGCGCAAATTCCGCGCTGCATGGTTTTCTCGACGATCCTACGCGCTGGCGCGATGGGCCGACCCTCTCGGCACCGGGCACACGGGTCTCGATCTCGACCCGAAAGGACAATTCGTGACCTTTGTCGTGCTCGGTGCAAGCGGTCAGACCGGATCGGTGGTGGCGGAGGAACTGCTGGCAGCCGGTCACAAGGTTCGCTGCGTCGTGAGGCGGTCGGAACAAGCCGACGCGTGGAAAGCCAGAGGGGCCGAAGCGGCTGTTGCAGACCTCGCGGACGCCAAGGCGCTTGTCCGCGCGTTCAAAGGCGGTGCGGGTCTCTACTTGATCAATCCACCCGCCTACCATGCCGAAGACATCTTCGCGGCGGCTGCGACTGTCCACACAAACGCCATACAAGCTGCGGAACGTGCCGGTGTGCAGCATGTCGTCGCGCTTTCCTCGGTCGGCGCTCAGTGCCGCCGCGGCACGGGCAACATTCTGACCACGCGGAATCTCGAGGACCAGCTGGCGGAATCCAAGCTGCGGACCACGATCATCCGAGCCGCAAACTTCATGGAGAACTTCGGCTGGGCGCTCGACGAAGCGGCGGCGGACGGAGTTCTTCACTCGATGCTCGTGCCCGTTTCCAAGCCCATTCCGATGGTGTCGGTGAGGGACATCGGCAGCGTTGCCGCGCAATCCCTCATAAGCGGCGCGGTGGCGCCCTCGCTGATCGAACTTCATGGTCCTTCGCAATATTCGCCTGACGACGCCGCCTTCCTGCTCAGCGATCTTCTTTCCCGTCCCGTCCGGGCTCGAGCCATTCCGGAAGATCTGTGGCCGGACAGGTTGGGGGCAGCAGGGATGTCCCTCTCCGCGACCAAGGCCTTCGTGGAAATGTATCGGGGATTCAACGACGGAACAGTCGAATTCTCGGGGAGCGGCATCGCAGTTCGTGGGAGCGTCACGCTGGACGACGCGCTAACGGCGCTAGTGGCCGACAGGACAAGATAACGGTCGCACCATCCCGGCACGGCAATGGCGGGCTCCATCTTGCACTTGGTCCCGATGATGCTCGCAATCCGATTTGAAGTGGGTGCTATCAAGAGCCCTAGCTGAAAGTCCGCCACCCCGCTGGTCGACGAAGCGACTCTGGGTCGCCGCAACCATCTCAGTGATACGCGCCTGGCGCCTAGGGCTTGAAAAGGAGCAAATTGCGCGCGAGATGGGATAATGCTCGCAAGCGAAACCAAGACGGCACCCGCCTCGGCTCAACAGGCAGTCTCGGACGACAAGATTGGCGCCGGAAGCCAGACGCTGATGCGCGGTCTCGACGTCATCGAGGCGGTCGGATCGGGAAATGCGACGCTTGCCGACCTGTGCGAGCAGCTTTCTTTGTCCAAAAGCACCGCCCACAGATTGGCCAGCGCTCTCGTCGCCCGCGGTTTTCTCTCGGCAGGTCTGCGGGGGGGCGCGTATCGGCTTGGCCCGAAGATGCTCCAGTTCGGTGAGATTGCCCGAACGCAGAACGGCCTCGTCCAGGTGGCGCGCCCTCACATAGAGCGGCTCGCGGAGCAGACCTCCGACACGATCCATCTGGGAGTTCTGAACGGAGACGAGGCGCTCTACGTCGACAAGGTGCCAGGACAGCGTCGGATCAACATATCGAGCCAAGTCGGAGAGCGGCAGCCGCTCACAACGACCGGACTCGGCAAGGCTCTGATGCTGGACCATGACCCGACGTTCTGGCGTGAACGGTGGCAAGCCGAACAGGGCGGGAACTCCGGTGCCGTGCGGCTCGAGAACTGGCTGGTGCGAATGGCCACCTACGCCACGGAGGGACGCGCATACGACCTCGAAGAGAACGAAGATCGCATCAGATGCGTCGCGGCGCCGATCCGCGGCGTCCACGGTGAAATCGTGGCGGCCCTGAGCGTCTCCAGCGCCGCTCAATACATGGACGATCAGCGGATGGAGCTGCTCTCGGACGATGTTAAGGCCGCGGCGGCGGCGATCAGCGACGAACTCGGATATCACCCCAAGAAATAAGTCGCAGGCGCCGAAGCTTCGTATTGCAGCCAGGGAGCCTCTCGTAGGCGGATACGCATGACTTAAGCCCTGAAACGGTGCACTGCCTTGACGCGCCGTCCTGCTCCTCGTCGGCCGCAAGTGGCGGTCGTGCGAGCACGCGCGTGGGATCCAGCCGACGCCTTTTCATGCTTCTCCAAAGAGCTCAAATCGTCCATCGCCAACAAATCGTCCGTTGCCAAGATGTGGGACATCATTCTACACCGTGGCGTGCGGCGAGCCATTCGGCTTGCAGGGATAAGGGGGCCACGGTGACGACAATGCTTCTGAGCGGGAAGACGGTTCTCGTGACCGGAGCTTCCGGCGGGATCGGTAGGGCCGTTGCGATCGGCGCGGCACGGCACGGCGCCGACGTGGCGATCAACTACTTCTCCGACGAGAATGGGGCTTCCGCCTGCGTCGCGGAGATCGAGGCGATGGGGAGGCGCGCGATCGCCGTAAAGGGTGATGTCTCTGTTCCCGAGACCGCGGACGCCTTCGTTGCCGCTGCGACCGGACATCTCGGGCGCGTCGACGTTTTCGTCAACAACGCCGGCATCTGCCCATTCCACAGCTTCCTGGACATGCCGCAGGCCGTTCTGGAGCGCACGATGCGCGTCAACCTCCATGGGGCCTACTACATGGTGAAGGCGGCGGCCAATCAGATGGTCGAGCAAGAACGGCCGGGGGCCATCATCGCCGTCTCCTCAATCTCCGCCCTGGTGGGCGGAGAGTTCCAGACCCACTACACGCCGACGAAAGCCGGCGTGCACTCCCTCATGCAGTCCGCCGCGATCGCGCTTGGGAAACATGGCATCCGCTGCAACTCCGTGCTCCCCGGCACAATCCTGACCGGCATAAACGAAGATGATCTGGCCGATGCCGCCAAGCGGGAGCGGATGGAGGCCAGGGTTCCACTTGGCCGCCTCGGCGAGCCCGACGACCTTGTCGGCCCGGTAGTCTTCCTCGCCTCCGACCTCGCTCGATACGTCACGGGTGCAGCGCTCCTAGTCGACGGCGGCGCGTTCGTGAACCTGCAGTAGGCAGGGACGTGAAAGCGGCCTCAGCGAGCGACTATCGCGAATTAGCACGACGTCGCCTCCCTCCGTTCCTTTTCGAATACCTCGACGGCGGCTCCTACGCCGAGGTCACTCTTCGCAAGAACGTGACCGACCTCGAAGCGGTCGCGTTGAGACAGCGCGTTCTCACCAACGTGTCACAACTGGACACAGCGACCTGCCTGCTCGGCCAAAGCCTGGCCATGCCCGTGGCGCTCGGCCCTATCGGCCTCGCCGGCATGAATTCGAACCGGGGAGAGGTGCAGGCCGTCCGCGCTGCCGAACGGGCGGGAGTGCCCTTCTGTCTTTCGACGGTCTCAGTGTGCCCGATCGAGGAGGCGGCGCGGGCCGCCGCGAAGCCCTTCTGGTTCCAACTCTACATGATACGAGACCGCGGCTTCATGCGGGATCTTCTGCAAAAGGCGGCGGCGCTTGGCTGCTCCACGCTCGTTTTCACAGTGGACATGCCGGTCCCCGGTTCGCGATATCGCGATCTCAGGTCAGGCCTAGCGGGGGCGCCAGGGCTGAGGGGCGACTTGCGACGCTTCTGGCAAGGACTGACTCATCCCGCCTGGGCTTGGGGCGTCGGCGTTCGGGGCCGTCCCCACCATCTCGGAAACGTCGCGCCGGTTCTTGGAGAGAGCTCAGGGCTCGAGGACTTTCTGGCCTGGATGCGCAACAACTTCGACAATTCGGTGACCTGGGCTGATCTGGAATTCATCCGGAAGAGCTGGACGGGACCGCTCGTCATCAAAGGCGTGCTCGATGTCGCCGACGCCAAGGCCGCCGCGAGCCTCGGAGCTGACGGCATTGTCGTGTCCAATCATGGGGGCCGGCAGCTCGATGGAGTGCCGTCGACGGCTAGGGCCCTCCCGCCGATAGTGGACGCGGTGGGAGAGCGTCTGGCGGTTCTGGCGGATGGTGGCGTGCGGTCCGGCCTGGACGTGATGCGAATGCTGGCCCTCGGAGCGAAAGGCGTGCTGCTGGGCCGTGCTTGGGCCTATGCCCTGGCAGGCGCAGGCGAGCATGGCGTCGCGCATGTCCTGGAGCTCATCAAAGCCGAGCTTCGGGTGGCGATGTCCCTGACGGGCCGCCGAAACATCGGCGAAATCGACCGCAGCTGCCTGGTCGACCTTACACGCGCGCACCTGCCCGATGGCGTTGCTCTTTAGCGCTGGAGTCGGATCATCGAGTCCGTTTGGCTCGGGCGCGCTCTAACCCGAGCACTCCTCCGCAGGACTCGGGCTAGGTCGACAGGGTATTTCCATAGCCTATCACGACCGTGGCAAAGACCAAAAGACCGACCCCGAGCCAGACCCTCACTCGCGTGCGGACCGCGGCATCCTTCCATTCGTGAAGCGCGAACCCCCAGATGGTGCCGAATATGATGATCGACGCCATGTGGATGGTCCAAGACGAAAAGCCGAAGCGTCCCATCTGGCTCTCGCCCATGGTGTAGAAGAAGAACTGGAAATACCAGAGCGTGCCGCCAAGCGCGCAAAGGCCGTAGTTCCGGGCCAGAGCACCCCATGAAAGGCGCTCCGTTCGCAGAGTCGAGCTATCCGGCCCCGCCTCGACGGCACTGTTGGACATCCCTGCGTGCGCCATGCCTGAAACCACGGCGGAACGGCCAGTCCATTGTCCGCCACTTCCATTGCGCCCGACAAGCAACAGACACCACAGCCCGTTGGTTATCAATCCGCCGCCCGTGACGAGGCAGATCACCGGCAAGCCGACCCAGAGCGGCCCGGTGCCGGCGGCAGCGCTCAGCTGACGGACGAGCTCCCCGGCGGCCAGGCCGTAGGCATAGCAGCTGGACATTATTCCGGAGAAGATCGCGACCAGAAGGCCCCGCGTGAAATCGAACTCCTTGATTGTCTCCGACTTCTGCTCCGGGGTCAGGGCCGCATCCTTCCGAGCACCCGCCGAAGCGACGACCACGATGCCGAGCACGGTTATCGCAAGGCCGAACAGACTGACGCGGCCACTTGCCGTGCCTAACAGCGTGGTGGCCGCGTTGCCGGCGAAGATCGGCGGGATGAGCGTGCCGAACACGGTGCACAAGCCAAGCACCACCGCCATTCCGAGCGAAAGCCCCAGGTATCGCATCGTGAGGCCATATGTGAGACCGCCAAACCCCCACAGGAAGCCAAAGAGCATGCAGTATCCGATGGTCGTGGGCGGGGTTCTGCTCAAAACACCGAGGAGATCCTGCGTCTGGAGCGCTGCGAAGAACCAGGGCGCGAACAGCCAGCTGAACAAGCCACCCGTGAGCCAGAATATCTCCCAGCTCCAACCCTTCACCCCTCGATAGGGGACATAGAAGCTCGCGGACGATAGTCCGCCGAGCCAGTGAAAGAATACACCGAGAACAGGGTTTTCCATCGGCCCCTCCTACAGCTCGAGCCCAAGCCGATAGATCCGGTCGGCGTTACGTCCGAACATGTCCCGCCGCTCATCCAGCGAAAAATCGGCAGCAAAGTCCTGATAAACTCTCAGGTATCGATCGGCGGGAGCGAACAACCTGTCCGTCGGCACGTCGCTGGCGAACATGCATCGTGCGGTTCCGAACAAGTCCACAGCTTGCCGTAGGAAGGGGCGAGCGATCTCAGCGGTCCAATGCCTATGGATGAAGCCGAGTCCGGAAAGCTTGACTGCCACGTTCGGAAGCTCGGCAAGTGCGGCCAACCCCGTGCGCCATTCGGCCACACCATCCGGATCGGAAACCACGGGCATGCCCAAGTGATTGAGGATCACCGGAACGTCAGGCCAGTTGCGCAGGAATGCGGCCAATCGAGGCATCTGCGCCGGATAGCACTGCAGATCGAACGACAACCCGAACCCCTCGAGCAGGGCGAAGCCGCGGCGCCACCGCCGATCTTGCGTGAGGTCGCGGTCGGTGTAGCTCCGACGGTTATCGGGATGCCAGTTGACGATCTGCCGTATGCCTCTGACATGCGGCAGCGCAGCCTGGGCCGCCAGGTGCCCTTCCGCGTCCGGTCGCTCGAGCTGCGCGAATGCCACGATGGCGTTCGGCAACTTGCGCGCCTCCGCGACAGCCTCAACCCAACGGGTCTCGTCAAGCGCTTGGCCGGGGGCGGCGCCAGCCTCCACGTGGACGGCGCCGACAAGGTTCCAGTCAGCCAGCTCAGCAAGATAGTCGTCGATCAGATAATTGGATGCGATTGCCTCCACGCTGCCGTTCGGACCGGCGTCCTCGAAGGGCGCCGCAAGCCACGCGTATCTGAGGTGACCGAGGTCCCACAGGTGAAAGTGCGCGTCTACGAAGGGAATTCTTGCGTCCATCTTCACTCCGCAGGCGCGTTCGGCTGTTGGGAAGGGCGGAAAGCTCTCAATACGTTGTCCGCCCACCGGAGGTGTCGAAGGTCGAAGCCGTGGTGAAGCTGCACTCCTCCGACGCCATGAAGCATATCATGGCGGCCGACTCCTCCGCCTCGCCAAGCCGGCCCATCGGGATCTTCGCGCGCATGTAGTCAATCTGAGACTCTGGAAGCTGATCCAGGATCGGGCTGTCGAAGGTCGCCGGCGTAATGGCGTTGACGATGATGCCCTTGCTGGCAAGCTCCTTGCCCAAAGACTTGGTCATGCCGAGCACCGCCGCCTTCGAGGTCGAATATGCGGAGGCGTTAGGATTCCCCTCCTTGCCGGCCACCGACGACACGTTGACGATCCGGCCGTAGCCGTTAGCGAGCATGAACGGGATCACCGCGCGGTTGCAGTAGAAGAGGCCGTTCACGTTGATATCCATCACGCTGAGCCAACTGGCGAGCGGATACTCGTGAAGGGGGGCCGTGGCCCCCGTGATCCCCGCACAATTCACCAGAATGTCGATGCGACCAAACCGAGCGCAGACATCCTTCGCCGCAGCGTCGACCGCGACTTGGTCGGCTACGTCCACCGCGACCAGATGGTCCGCGCCGGTCTCGTCGCGCGCCGACTGCAAGGCATCGGCGTTCGCGTCCCAAATGGAAACGCGGCCGCCTTCCGAGACGATACGCTCGGCAACCACCTTCCCCAAGCCCGAGGCACCCCCCGTGACGACCGCGCAACGGCCGTTGAAGCGTCCGGCAAAGACGCTCACTTCAATGCCTCCAGGTCGAAGGCGATCACGTTCTGACGCTGCTCGCCGAGCTTCGCTATCCCCAGATGCATCGTGTCGCCGGGCTTCAGGAATATCTTGTCTGGCTTTTGGCCTTCGCCCACCCCGGGCGGCGTCCCGGTAAGCAATATGTCGCCCGCGTTTAGGGTTACGAAGCGACTGACATAGGAGATGCACTCGGCAACTGGGAAAATCATCGTCGAGGTGTTCCCGGTCTGCATCCGCACGCCGTTCACGTCCAAGAACATGTCGAGGTTCTGGCAGTCACCGACCTCGTCGGGAGTGACAAGCCAAGGACCGACCGGACCGAAGGTGTCGCACCCTTTGCCCTTGTCCCACTGACTGCCGAGTTCCTTCTGAAACGCGCGCTCCGACACGTCGTTCGCGAGAACGAAGCCCGCAACGTGGTTCAGGGCGTCCGCCTCCTCGACGTAGCGGCAGGTTTGGCCGATCACCACGCCGAGCTCCACCTCCCAGTCCGTCTTCGTCGCCCCTCTGGGAACCATGACGGGATCATCTGGTCCGCTCAGACACGAGATCGCCTTTGTGAAGAACACCGGCTCGGCCGGCGGCTCCAGGCCGGCCTCCCTGGCGTGATCGGCGTAGTTCAAACCTATCGCGATGAACTTGCCCACACCCTTGACGGGGACGCCGTAACGGGGCTCGCCCTCCACCAGCGGCAACGTTTCCGGAACAATAGTGCGCAGTCGCTCCATGCGGTCCGGACGCAACTCGGCCGGCGTGATGTCGTCCACATGAGCGCTAAGGTCGCGGACGCGCCCCGCTGAATCGATCACGCCCGGTCTCTCCTCGCCCGGGCGCCCGTGGCGGCATAGCTTCATCTGGAATCTTCCTCAGTGCTGATAGGGACGGTGCAGTGGGACGTCGCCGTTGAACTCGACGCCGAAGCCCGGACGGTCGAGCTCCGCTGCGCGGAGACGTCCACCCTGCGGAACGGGCTCTCCGATCAATTGCGGCGCGAACATCGGGACCACCTCTGACGCGTCGCGATGCATCATGAGGAATTCCGCGAACGGCGAGTTGTGGCGCGTCACGACGAAGTGATAGCTATAGACCGACGATCCATGCGGGATCACAAGCACGCCGCGGCTCTCCGCGTAGTTTGAAATCTTGATGAGCTCCGTGATGCCGCCGCACCAACCGACGTCCGGTTGAATGATGTCGCAGCAATTCATGTCCATGAGCATGCGGAAGCCCCAGCGGGTCGCCTCATGTTCTCCGGTGGTGACGAGAAGGCCGGGCGGCACCTTCCTCTTGAGCTCGGCGTAAGCCCAGTAGTCGTCCGGACTGAGCGGCTCCTCGATCCATTTCAGTCCGCACTCGTCCCACGCGCGGCGGGCGAGCCGCGTCGCGTAGTCGACGTCCAGCGACATCCAGCAATCATACATCAGCCAGAAGTCGGGTCCGCATTTCTCACGCATGTCCGCGAGAAGGGCCATGTTCTTCTCCATCCCCTCCAGCCCCTCGGCTGGTCCGTGATGAAGGGGAAGCTTCCCGCCGATGAAGCCGAGTTCCTTGGCCACATCAGGCCGCGCACCGGTGGCATAGAACTGAAGCTCGTCCCGGACCGCGCCACCGAGCATGTGGTAGACGGGCTCGCCGCGGAGCTTTCCGAGCAGATCCCACAAAGCGAGGTCGACGCCCGAGATGGCGTTCAGCGCCAAGCCCTTCCGACCGTAGTATTGGGTCGAGAAATACATCTGATCCCA